>Ga0181557_1000040_pt1 | contig 141762 bp, 129 predicted proteins | sample 011ome_23_FD_148632 | JGI IMG/M metagenome (GOLD analysis project Ga0181557, IMG submission 148632) | Coastal salt marsh microbial communities from the Groves Creek Marsh, Skidaway Island, Georgia - 011506CT metaG (spades assembly) | ecosystem: Environmental > Aquatic > Marine > Intertidal... | reverse complement strand
GCACCTTAGCGACTGACCCAAGCCAATGCGCGAGCTGTGGCAGCGGCTTAGGTTTGTTGTCGGGTCAGTGTGTTGCAAAAGCAGCCTGTGAAGGCGGTTCGCTCTCGTCGGATTTCAGCCAGTGTACGTGTCCTGCAGGCGAGGCTTTGTACCAAGGGGTTTGCGTGGCTAAAGCCAGTTGCGGCAGTGGTGGCACCTTAGCGACTGACCCAAGCCAATGCGCGAGCTGTGGCAGCGGCTTAGGTTTGTTGTCGGGTCAGTGTGTTGCAAAAGCAGCCTGTGAAGGCGGTTCGCTCTCGTCGGATTTCAGCCAGTGTACCTGTTCAGGGAACGCAGTTTTGCGTCAAGGCGTGTGCGTGGCTCAGGATAATCGCGCACGATGTGTCAAAGCGGTTAATGAAGATCCCAGAATTCATGGAAACGGCAGACGCTATTGGGAGGCGGTCGCATCATGTATGGGGCGCGACAGCAGCGAGTGGCGAAGCATTAGAGCGGGTACTTGATAGGTAGGCGCCTTTTCCTCCAGAAAATCGAGGTAAGGCGCCACTATCTAACCTGCGCCGCTATCTAATTAAAGTGTTCTTCAAACACAGCGTCGTTGTAACCAACCAACACCGTTTTTCCGATCTTGATCGTGGGTGCTCGAAGATTGCCTGTTGGCCCAAGCATAGCGGCGATGGCCTCATCGCTCAGGCCCTGTTTAAGGTCAAAGCTTTCTACTTTTTTACCTTTCATGGCAACTAGCTGTGAAGCACTTGCTGTGATGTCTGGGCAATGCTCGGCGTTCAATTTCTTGCTCGCGAGCACGGTTTCTTTGATCTCTATAGAACGGGCTTCCAAAAACTTGGATGCTTTAACGCAAGTGGTTCAGCCCTTTCTGAGGTAGTACCAAGCAACGCCTTTGGCCATGGTTTGAGTCTCTTATGAATTTTTAAGGATGGTAGCAGAAGTTGCTGACGAATCGAATCTTGTTAATAAAGATAATACTCCGCTTTGCGTGAATTTTTTAAATCGAGATAAATTGCATGACGATTGGCTGACTGGACACCCCATAGGTGCAGGTGCGAGACTCTTGCGCCATGAACGCTTCACTCAGGTTACACACGAGGGTTGGACTCGCTTGGACGCTGGTTGTGACGTTGTTGTGTTTTGCGGTTAGCGCACAAACGAGTGAATCGGGTATCAAACTGCCTCGCGCGATGGCATGGAGTGCTTATAACCTCGGCACAACCGGCTACAATCAGGCGGTTGGCATTGCCAAAATGCTCAAAGATAACCATCGGGTCACCCTGCGCGTGATTCCCGGAAAGAATGATGTGTCGCGATTACTACCCTTAAAGGTTAATCGGGTTCAATTTTCTGCAAATGGGGTGTCCACCTATTTTGCTCAGGAAGGCGTTTTTCAGTTTTCAAACCCGCGGTTTGGACCCATGCCACTGCGGTTGGTGATGATGTCTTTAGGTTTATCTAATCAGGGGATCGCTGTTGCTGGCGATGGCGACATCCTCAAAATCTCAGACCTGAAGAATAAACGAGTGCCTTATGTGCTCGGTGCGCCGGCGCTCAATGTGTCAACAGCGGGGATCCTAGCCTGTGGAGGGCTTACTTGGAATGACGTAGAGCGGGTTGAATTGCCAGGCTATGGCGCTATGTGGAATGCAATGGTCGCAGGGCAGATAGATACGGCCTATGCAACGACGGTGTCGGGGCCAACACGGCGGTTAGAAGCCGCGCCCTCGGGCATCCGCTGGTTGACCATGCCCCATGGCGATTCGGCCTGTTGGCAGCGGGTTCACCGGGTCGCGCCCTATCTGCAGCCGAATATTGCAACTCGGGGTGCGGGCATTAGTGATGCCCAGCCCCACGAGGGCGGTACGTATCCGTACCCGATTCTCACTACCCTTGCCAGTCAAGATGAGTCGCTGGTGACAGCGTTAACCCGGGCGATGCACGAGGGGTATGCACAATATAAGGATGCAGATCCTGGGTCTATCGGTTGGCAAATAGATCGTCAGCAATTTCAATGGTTAGTGCCTTATCATCCTGGCGCTATTGCATATTTTCGATCTCTAGGATTGTGGACTGAGGCAATGGATGCGCATCAAGCGCAGCTGCTTCGCCGACAAGTCGTGTTAGCGAGGGCTTGGCAGGCTTTCAATCGGGGCACTGGCGCGGTTTTGAACGATGATAAGGCTTGGGACTTGGCCTGGATGCAGACCCGGGCGCAATATCTCCATCAAGCAGGGTTTGATCCCATTTGGCGCACGCCTTGAGCGGGAAGTATCCTGCTTTTCAGAGACCGGTAGGCCTTCTCGCGGGTCTTGCCTGTATGATGGTGATCGATCAGTTGCGCCTCTTTGGCGATCCCTGGTTGAGCGGTGTGCTTGCACTTGAGACGCAGTTTTATTTTGCGCTAATCGCGCTACTGCTACCCGGAATCTTTTTAATCTATCCTGGCCGCTATCGACTGATTGACGTTGGGCTGGTGTTGATCGCACTACTCGCTCCGCTGTGGTTGCTGATCCACGCGGAGCGCATTTTGAATGAAGGTTGGGAATTCTTGGCGCCTGACCATGCGGTGGTAGCGAGTGCTTGTCTATGGTTTGTGATCCTTGAAGGGGTCCGTCGGGCTACCGGTTGGGTACTGTTTGGGATTGCTGGCCTATTTTCTTTGTATCCGTTATTCGCAGATGTCATGCCTGAAATGATCAGCGGCATGGCGATCGGCTTTCGTGAAACCGCGAGCTACCACGCGATGAGTATTGAAAGCATCGTCGGGCTGCCCTTCAGAGCCTTCGCCAACCTAGTGGTCGGGTTTTTAGTTTTTGGCGCGACGCTGCAGCACACGGGTGGCGGCGCTTTTTTTATTCGTCTTGCGTTTTCATTGTTAGGGCGGTCGAGAGGAGGCGCAGCCAAGGTTGCTATCGTATCGAGCGGACTGATGGGATCTATGAGCGGCAGTGTGATCACCAATGTCATGACAACTGGGCAGTTGACCATCCCAGCGATGCAGCGACAGGGCTTTTCCTCAAAATCAGCGGCAGCGGTTGAGGCCTGTGCATCAACCGGTGGCGTCCTGCTGCCACCAATCATGGGGTCAACCGCATTTATTATGGCGACCTTTCTAGAAATACCTTACTACCAAGTCGCCTTAGCCGCGTTGATACCGTCATTACTTTATTTTTTTGCGCTTTACGTTCAGCTTGACGCTTATGCCGCAAAGCATGGGCTAGTGGGACTCGCCGACCATGAAATCCCAGATTTGTGGCAGGTAGTAAAAGAAGGTTGGGTTTTTCTTTTAGCCTTTGCTTTGCTCATAGTCTTGCTACTCTGGTTGCAGCAGGAAACCCTTGCGCCATGGGCAGCAACTTTGGCCTTGCTGGTGATTAACCAAGTTCGTGGCCAGCGCATGGGGCTTAAGGAGCTGGGCCATTGGTTAGTGGCCGTAGGCGAATTGCTTATCGAACTGTTGGTCATTCTCTGTGCAGTTGGTCTCATTGTAGGGTCGTTATCAGTAACGGGCCTCTCCGGCACTTTGGTCAATGAACTGCTCTTTATTGCTGGTGATGAGACCTACGTTTTGATACTCATGGGTGCTCTAACTAGCTTTATCTTAGGTATCGGCTTAACGGTGACGGCGGCTTACGTGTTCTTGGCGATTGTGCTGGCACCAGCACTCATCGAGGGTGGCCTAATGCCCCTAGCGGTTCACCTGTTTATTCTCTACTGGGGAATGCTGTCATTTATTACCCCACCCGTTGCCCTTGGTGCATTTGCTGCGGCCTCGGTTGCAGGCGCGCAGCCGGTTGCAACTGGATTTGAATCCATGCGGATCGGGATCGCGATATATTTGATCCCGTTTCTGTTTTTGCTGAATCCAGCACTATTAGGGTTTGGGGGTGCGATAGCTATCACCTTAGCAATTGCTGAGGCACTAATCGGAGTTCTTGTCATAGCTTGGGCCGCTCAGCGTCGGCTACCGTTCTTGGGCGATATGAGCCTTTTAGAGGCATGCCTGATGGGGGTCGCGGGGCTTTTAATTGCGCTGCCGGGTCTAACGTTAGTCGCAGGGCTAGAGTCAAATTTATGGGGTAATGTCCTGGGCCTTGGCGGCTTCGTGATGGCGCTGCTCGCTCGGTTGATCCGGGTTAGTTGGGCGAGGCCCTGAATAGATGCGAAAACGGCGCCAAGGTCGCCTGATCCCGCAATTGCTTGCCCACATTATTGATGAGGTCCTCACCGTCAATTAATTCAGCCGCTTGATACTGTGCAGCTTGCAACGCAAATTCAAGTCGGTCTATCTCTTTAACAAAGCGTGCCTCAGGGGTTGTTTGGGACTCATATTCATCCCAAGCACTGATTAACGCAGCACCATTAGCAAGTGGTTCAAGAATCTTGACCACCGCGGCTCTCTCCATGCTGATTTTCTGTTGCCGGTCGACGCCATCGTTGGGGGTGATGTCTCCGACGTAGACCTCACCAAGATCGTGAATGAGCGCCAATCGAAGCACCTGCTCAAGGTTGAGATCTGACCGACTGTGGGCGAGTAATAGACATAACATGGCATTGCCAAAGGTATGCTCGGCTACAGTCTCACAGCGCGCCGGCGCAATACCACGCTCCAACCAGCCCTTTCTAAAAACCTGTTTTAAGTGCAGAATTTCAAACCAAGCAGTCGTCTCGATTGAGGCTTGGGCTAAGCAGTCGGCCGTTGTGATTGGAGCTTTTTCAGTTTGCATAAGGCGCCTGCGGTCAAAAAAGAGCGGATCATGAAGGAAGTTGGCAGTGGCTGCAACATTGGTCGCCTCAGTTGAATCGATAATCAGCGACAAAGTCGCGACAGGAAAGGACAATGTATGGGCAACTTCCAAGCAATCGAACGTAAGAGCTTGCACATCTTTAATCAGATGCTGGGCACTTGGCGCCGTATAGAGCGAGGAATCTGTCGTGCGGCGTTGACGGCGCTCGTCGCGCTTGGGGTAGGTTTTGCCGCTGCTGAGCCAAAGTCGCAGAGCCTAGAGGCAGATCCTGCGGTCGCCCCAGAGCAACTTTGGGATGTGGATGATCCTGCTTTTGAGGCCAGTTCAGTGCTCGCCAAGATCGAGGTGACCGAGGGAACGTGGCTCAGTGTTGATGTCTCACCGGATGGTCAGCAGTTGGTGTTCGATCTTTTAGGCGATTTGTATCTATTACCAATAGCCGGTGGCGAAGCAAAATCGCTCACCAGTGGATTGGCTTGGGATATTCAGCCGCGGTTTAGTCCAGACGGCCAGGAAATAGCCTTCGTGTCAGATCGTGCGGGTGGAGATAATATATGGGTCCTGACCCTGGCATCAGGCGACCTGAGACAAATCACTGACGAGTCTTTTAGGTTGCTCAACAGCCCAGTTTGGCATCCCGAAGGGCATTACATCGCGGCAAAGAAGCACTTCACCACCTCGCGTTCTTTAGGCACTGGTGAAATCTGGTTATTCCCTGCTGACTCGGATGAACCAAGTCCTGGTATTCAGTTGGTCGAGAGACCGAATAAAAATTACCAAAAAGAGCTCGGCGAACCGGCTTTTACGCCGCTGGGGGATAAGATCTACTACACCCAAAGCGCCACCCCAGGTAATACCTTCATCTACCATGATGACAGTCATGGCTCGTTGTTTGAGGTCAAACAACGGGATCTTACGACGGGTGAGACTCGGGTCATTGTCGGTGGTTATGGCGGAGCAGTCAGACCAGTCCCCTCAAGAGACGGCAAGCGCTTAGCCTATGTAAGTCGGGTCCGGGCCGAATCTCGACTATTCGTAATGGATCTAGAGAGCCAGACACCAAAGATGTTGGTAGACGATTTAGATCCTGATATGCAAGAGACCTGGGGCGTTTATGGCTTATACCCCAACATGGCGTGGACGCCTGATGACAGTGCCATCATATTTTGGTCGCAAGGCGGATTACACAAGGTCGATGTAACCAGTGGCGCGAAGACACCAATTCCATTTCGAGTTACGGACCAAAGGCGACTGTTCGCACCACCTGCGGCCCAGGTGGCCGTTGCCGAGGATGCGTTTACAACCAAAATGGTGCGTTTCGCTAAGGTCTGGCCGAACGATGATCGCTGGGTATTTGAGTCTTTAGGTCGGCTGTATCAGAAATACCGGGGCCAAGACCCCAAGCCGTTGCTTCAGAGCATGGAGGAATTTCACACGTTCTCACCAGTCGTCACTGGCTCGGGTGATCGGTTGTATTTTTTAAGTTGGTCGGACACGGCTTTGGGTGCGATTTGGACGGTCACAAGTCGAGGGCAACGGCTCGAGAAATTAGACTTATCCCCTGGTCATTATGCTGAGTTAGCAATCTCGAGTGATGACCGCTATTTGACCTATCGTAAATTGAGCGGCAACGCGCTGACCCATCCCGATTGGGGTCAGGAACCGGGGCTTTACATTTTGGATCTTGAGCTTGGTCTTGAGACAAAATTGCAAGACCAAGGTTACCAACCCCATTTTGGCCCTGGGCAACGGATTTATTTCAGCGACAGGAATTGGTCTGCCCGCGGGCGAGGCTCTGACAGTGCGGCGGAGACCCAGCTGAAATCTGTGAACTTCGCAGGACACGATTTGAGGACTCACGCCAAGGGCAGCATGATACGGTCTTTTCAAATGGCACCGGATGGTCGTCACGTAGCCTTTTTAGAAAACTATCAATTGTATGTCACACCGATGCCGGCACCAGGTATTGCGCTCGACCTAAGCGCTGATTTTGATGGGCTTGAGGTGTTAAAAGTCAGTAGCAACGGGGCGACCTATCCTTCATGGTCGAAAGACGGTGGACAAATTTATTGGACCATGGGTGGGCGTCATTATCGGCAGGATATTGGTGCTCAGAGAAGGGCGCAGCTGGCCCCTCAATCGGTTGATTTGTCGATGACGGTGATCTCGGACCAGCCGAAAGGTATGCTAGCGCTGACGGGCGGGCGGATTATCACCATGAATGGTGATCAGGATGTCATTGACGCGGGCACAGTGCTCATTAAGGACAATCGTATTGTCGCCGTTGGTTCGATAGAGGCCGTGTCGATCCCGCAATCAGCGCGACAGGTTGACGTATCGGGAAAAACGCTGATGCCAGGGATGATCGATGCTCATGCTCATGGCCCCTATGGTCGTGACGACATCATCCCTCAGCAAAATTACTCGCTCCTAGCTCACCTTGCCCTAGGGGTGACAACGGTTCACAACCCATCAAGCCGCGCTAGCGAGGTGTTTGCGGCGGCAGAGTACCAGCAGGCGGGACGAATCTTAGGCCCTCGAATTTTCTCGACCGGCGAAGTGGTTTATGGTGCTAAGTCGCTTGGGTTTGCCAAGATCGATAGCTTAGAAGATGCACTAGCGCATGTCCGTCGACTAAAGGCCCAAGGGGCGATCAGCATCAAAAACTATAACCAACCTAGGCGTGCGCAGCGACAGCAAGTCATTGAAGCGGCCCGCCTTGAGGGTCTATCGGTGGTAGCGGAGGGTGCATCGCTATTTCATCAAGATATGAATCTCATCGCCGATGGTTCGACTGGCATAGAGCACAATATTCCAACGCTCAAGATTTACGAAGATGTTCGACAGTTTTGGGGTCAGTCTAAAGTAGGATATACCCCAACGTTGGTGGTCACCTATGGCGGGCTCACCTCTGAGGATTATTACTATCAGCAGACCGACGTTTGGAAGCATCCGCTGTTAAGCCAGTTTGTGCCCCCGGATCAACTGCAAGCTCGATCGGTCCGGCGAGTCATGGCCCCGGAAGCAGATTATCGAGACGACGATGCTGCCGCGGTAGCGCTTGAGTTGACTGAACAGGGTGTCATCGTCAATACCGGCGCTCACGGGCAGCGAGAAGGATTGGCGACGCACTGGGAATTGTGGAGCTTTGTTCGAGGCGGATTCTCGCCGGCGGAAGCTCTGAAATTAGCGACCATCAACCCGGCGCGTTATTTGGGCATGGCGAATGATTTGGGGAGTTTAGAGCCTGGTAAGTTGGCGGACCTCCTGATTTTGAAGGCTAATCCTTTAGAGGACATCCATAACACCGATGAAATCGCGGATATCGTGATCAATGGCCGGCTGTTTGATGCTGGGACACTGTCAGAACGTATTACCGGCAATCGTCTCGCCCCTGCATTTTGGTGGCAAGACCGGGATTATTTAAAGATCAGGTAATCGATCGGGCGCTTTGCGACAATCCTCGCTATTTGAGTCCTTAAAGCAAAGGAACTTTAGCAGGACGTGATCTGATGCTTACTTCTGGGTGCCAAGGATGTACAAGGGTTATCGGAACCCGGGTGGGGGTGGCAATGCACAGTGATGCTGAATCTAGCGGCGGGCAACATTTTGCCCTTGCAGGCTAGCTACAAGGCTTGAAGCCAGTACCCCCAAGGACTGTTTGCGAATAGCGGACAAGGGATGCCAAAGTGAGCGGCCTTAAACGGTTGAAGTCGGGGCAGCGCCAAAGGCAGCGTGCAGGGTGTACCGACAAAGCAAGGGTTGGGACCGTGCTGCCAAGCTTTAAGGGTGTAAATGCGTGCAGCTGAGAATTCGGCGCTTGCCGGCCATCCAACTTACCAAAGATTAGGAGTGTTGATGTCGTACCTAAAGGACAAAAGTATCGTGATAACTGGTGCCGGCGGTGGCTTCGGCGCCTTGCTAGCGAGAAAGTGCTTGCAGCGAGGCGCGAAAGTGACAGCGATCGACCTTAATCTAGAAGGTTTACAGGAGACGCTGCCCGAGGATCCTGATTGCCAATTGATTGCTGCTGACGTCACCGATCACAGGGCGATGAAAGATGCGGCAAAGCAAGCGTGCTCACGTTATGGCTCGATCGATATTTTAGTGAACAACGCAGGGGTGATGCCGCTTGCTTTTTATCAAGACCATGAGCAAGCCATTGATGCCTGGCATCAATGCATCGACGTGAATATAAAAGGGGTCTTAAATGGCATTATCGCTGCTTTTGACATCATGATGGCGCAAGGACAGGGGCATGTGGTTAACCTGTCATCGATATATGGTAATGCTGCTGTGCCGGGGAGTGCGGTCTATGGTGCCACCAAGGCTGCCGTCAACATGCTGTCCGATGCGCTGCGATTAGAGTCCACGGGCAAGATTAAGGTTACGACGGTGAGGCCGACAGGGGTGCCGGGCACGGGGTTAGGTCAGGGGGTGCTCAACCCCGAGGCGATTTCCGGCATCTTGGGCAGCCACTACCCAAGCTACCTTGAAACTATGATGGCGGTCATGAACGGCACGGCATCCGAAGACTTAACCTCCAGCGAATCGATTGGTTATGCCGCCCTTGAACCCGAGCGATTGGTGGAACAAATACTGTATTCGATCGATCAGCCCTGGGGGGTCGTGATTAGCGATATCACGGTTCGCGCTGCCAATGATCGATACGTGATTTAACCTTCGGGCGCTGTATAGCCCTCGGCTTGATCGACTTCTGAACCGGAAAAAAACAAAGTTCGTTGCTCAGTGAGATAGCGACGATGGCTCTTGTCCATCATATTAAGGTGCTTTTCATTAATCAGCATCGTTTGCAGATCTTGCCACTGTTGCCAGGCCTGAGCGGAATAGTCCTTGAAAATCTCCTCGCCTTTGGGGCCAGGGAAGGGTGGGGCAGGCAGCCGGGGTAAGGTTTGTTTCAGTAATTTGCAAAAAACGGTGTCGGTCATAGGGCGCCTCTTCAGTGGCCTTTAGTATGACATGTTCCCGACAGGTAGCCCACGGCTGACCCAGTCGACAAGACTCTGCCGATTAGTGTCCTTGATTGAGTAAAATTTGCGCTGGTCGACATAAGCCGTAGCGATCTTGCTCATCAGGGGTGATCCAGATGTCTTCAGCAAGGCTAGGTATTTGTTGCTCGTCAGCCACAACTAACAAAACGGGCTCGATAATCAAATGAAAATGCGTGAAGCTATGGGTTAGTTGAGGCAGTCGGACAGGGCTTGCTGGTACACTATCTAAGGCACTAGGTAGGGCGTCTTCTTCGATTTCCGGAAAGCAGTAGAGCCCACCCCAAATACCCTGCTCCGGCCGTCTGCTCAGTCTGAAGCGACCCGCTAGGGTTTTCACAATCAGCATGTGGGTCTTTCGAGTCGGTTTGACGCGCTTTGGTTTCTTTCCGGGGTAGGCGTCAGTACTACCTTCTGCATAGGCTAAGCAATGCGTCCTCACCGGACATTGTTCGCACTTGGGCTGTGATCGGGTGCACAGTGTTGCCCCGAGATCCATGATGGCTTGGGTATAGTCACCAACGCGAAGGGTCGGTGTTAATGTTTCTGCTTGAGCCCAAAGCTTGGCGGCGGTCTCCCCTTGCCCGGGCCAGCCGTCAATCAAAAAAGCTCTCGCCAAAACGCGTTTGACGTTGCCGTCCAAGATAGGCGCATGGACGCCAAAGCATATCGCGGCAATCGCTCCTGCAGTGGATCGACCGATGCCTGGTAAGGCGTTGAGTTCAGGCAAAGTATTGGGAAACTCCCCTTGATACTGGTCGCGAATCAGGCGGGCGGTTTTATGGAGGTTTCGAGCTCTGGCATAGTAGCCAAGACCCGTCCACAAGCTGAGCACTTCATCAAGGTCGGCATTGGCAAGATCGACCACGGTGTCAAAGCGGGCCATGAACCGATTAAAGTATGGAATAACCGTAGCAACTTGCGTCTGCTGCAGCATGATCTCAGAGACCCAAACGGGGTAGGGGTGCAGAGACGCCTGCCAAGGTAGGTCGTGTCGGCCATGGGCATCAAACCAAGCCAAAAGGCTGGTTGCAAAAGTGGTGGTCACGTTCCCAAGAGCCCTTTGAAGAGATCTTTGAGTTTGTCTGGCGCCTTGTCCTCCAAAACTCGATCTAAAAGTGTTCGGCTCTTGTCCTTAAGGGCTTTTTTCGCCATGTCAGCTAAAATCTTTTGGGTTTGTGTTCGATCGATTCGACAGCTGCTGGGTGAAAAATCTGCAAAACTGGCTTCGCAGCGAGCGGGCCATGGAACGTCAGTGAGTGGGCCTTCGAGTTTCAGTGGACCGCGAGCGTTGGCGGCAATGGTCAGAGCCACATCAAAGCCAAGGGTCTCGGCAAACCAATCGAAGCCACCGTCAGCCTGAAGCGTCATAGGGGAATATTTCAGGCCGGCATTCTGACCGTCGTAAATGCCCCGTCGAAATTGGTGCTGCCCGGTCATTTCGTCAAAAGCGAGCTGATCCGGCCAAGCGCCAACGCCGGATTGGGTGCCGCCCAGCTGATCGAGGACTTGGACTTTCTCTTTCACAGCCCGAAGGTCAATAAGACCATCACGTAGCCAGAGATGAGTCTCCCCTCGGAGACTATTGCTCAGCGCACCCAGGGTGGTGCCAGTGAACTCAAGATGTGTATTCAAACTCAGGCGACCCAAGGTCTGGTCAGTAAAGATTGAATTGAGATCGACATCACGCGCTTGGATTGCAATATTGGTCAGCGCCTTGGTGTCGTAAGCGCTTGAGATATTTGTACTCAAGTTGCCGCTGTTAAGGTCAGCTTCAAGGACGCCATTAGCATTACCCTCGCGATTGATCAGTTTTACCGAGATGTTGTTCAGGGTTAACGGGTTGAGGCTAAGGCGATTCACTTTGAGTGCGATGTCAAGATTTAAAGGAGCCAGATCTGCGACAGGGATTAAGACCTGGTCTTTAGCGATAGGATCCTGGTCCGCCGGGTTAGGCCCGGCGTCAGTCTTTAGTTCACCAAGATCAATGTCACCCAGCTGTAAGGATACGCTTACTTTGTTGAAATCCTCCGCAAAGCTGCCCTCGCCTTTAAAGGTAGTGCCATTGACGATGCCGTTGATATTTTTGAATTCAGGCGATAGGTCGCTGCCGCCGACTGCCGCTTCCAAGCGAAAGGCCCGCAGGGGCCCAAGCCCTAAGTCTTCGACTGGCGCCATCTGATTTAGGCGCTCAGCGTCTACCAGCGTAGACTCTAAGGCGAGATCCAGAGCATAAGCAGGGGTTGTGAGGTGTTTTATGACCCCTGTGATCTGTGTCTGAAGGCCTAAAAACTCGAGTAAAGCTGGTTGTAATGTTAAGGCATCCTGACCAATGTGGTAGTCCCCGGATAAGATCGCGCTGAATGGCGTCTCCTCGCTCAACGGGGTGGATAGCTTGCCATCAAGTTTGAACTCGTCAAAGGCAAGCTCGCCTTTAACAATATCGATCACTTGAACGCCTTCGAGCCTCCCAAGGAATCGGATGGCGAGATCAGTATCCTCATAGGCCGTGGGGCCTGCAGATTGCAACGTCAGTAGGTTATCGGTGAGGCTACCGCTCACCTCCTTCAAAGAAAGGGTGATGTTGCCGTCAATCTTTTCGTCGAAGTATTCAATGGTTAAGGTCTCGACGCTCAGAACGGAGAGCGAGGCAGGTAGATTATCGGTCGGCGATGTTGGGCCCGCAGCGACATCCTCCGATGTCGAGCTATCCATCGGCGTATAGTTATTTGTCCCATCAGCCCGCTCGAGCAGGCGGACAGTAACCGCGCCAAGCTGAATAGCATCGATCTGCAGTGCTTGATCAAGAACCATCGGTAGCAGCGCCACCTCTACAAAAATCTCGTCAATGGTCAGCAGTGGTTGGGGGCCTTGAATCGCCTCAACCTTGAGGTCAGTAAGGTTGATCGCAAGATTGGGCCAGAGCTCCCATGAGAGATCTGTGAAGGCCACGTTAAAGCCAGTGCCAGCCTCGATTTGGCTCGTAATGATCGGTCGAAATCGTTCTGGGTCAGCAAGTAGCGTGCGGATTCCCATCGACACTGCGAGCACGAACACGACAAGCGCGGCAACAAAGATCAAGGTGGTTTTTTGAATGCGACTCATGATCGCTTGACCTTTCAATGTGGTGGCCGCTAGTTTACGGATTCTCGGGTGAACGGCCAATCCTCGTAACCATTGTCTGTGCTATGACGGCTTATTCTGCTATCTTTTGGCCGTGATTATTTAAATTGGAAGAAACTATGTCTGACGTTGGAACTCAATCAAATCCGCTGAGGGTTGCGATCATTGGCTCTGGGCCTTCTGGATTTTATACCGTGAGTAACTTACTCAAGCAGACCGGGTTAGTGGTTGAAATGGACATGTTTGACCGATTGCCAACGCCCTATGGTTTGGTGCGGGCAGGGGTTGCGCCTGACCACCAGAAAGATAAATCAGTGACTAGAGCCTATGAAAAAAGTGCAAACACCGAGGGTTTTCGGTTTTTTGGTAATGTTGAATATGGCACCCATATCCATATGGCGGATCTTGAGAAGCATTATCATCAAGTCATGTTTACCACCGGCAGTCCTTTTGACAGAAACCTAGGTGTCCCAGGGGAAAATCTTGGCGGCAGTCATTCAGCAACCGAATTTGTTGCTTGGTATAACGGCCATCCAGATTTTGCTGATAGAACTTTTGACTTGAGCCAAGAAAACGTCGTGGTGGTGGGTATTGGCAATGTTGCCATGGATGTTGCAAGGATTCTGTGCAAAACCGTTGAAGAGCTTAAAGTTACCGACATCGCTGACCACGCCTTAGAGGCGCTGGGTCAAAGCAAGGTTAAGAATGTGTATATACTCGGTCGTCGAGGGCCAGCACAAGCTGCTTTTACGCCGCCAGAAATTAAGGAGATGGGAGAGTTTGCAGAGGCAGATGTCAACATAATACCCGCTGAAGCAGCCTTGGATCCCCATAGCCAAGCAGCCCTTGATGAAGCCCAAGATAAAAACGCGCTCAAAAATGTCGAAACGGTGAGCGCCTATGCCGAGCGAGAAAACCAGGGCAAGGCTCGACAATTGCACATCCGGTTTTTAGTGTCTCCCACGGAATTATTGGGCGAAGCAGGTCAGGTGTCTGCGGTCAAACTGGTTCAGAACGAGTTGGTTTTAGATGATCGGGGTCAACTCAAAGCGGTCGCAACTGAGCGTGAGGAAGTCATCCCTGCAGGCTTGGTGTTTCGATCGGTTGGGTATCGGGGACAACCCCTACCGGACGTACCTTTCAATGAGAGCTGGGGCACGATCGCGAACGAGGCAGGGCGGGTTGTCGATGCTAATGGGGAGCAGGTTGTTGGCCTTTACACTGCCGGTTGGATTAAAAGAGGGCCAAGCGGTGTGATAGGTACTAACAAGACCTGCGCCCAAGAAACCGTAGCTCAGATGATGGCAGACCTTGAGGCGGGACGAACGTTCGCGCCAGAAGCACCAAGTGCTGATGCCGCGTTGGCAATGATCAATTCTCGACAACCTGATTTTGTGAGTTTTGCAGATTGGAAGAAAATCGACGACGCGGAAGTAGCGCTCGGTACGGCCTCAGATCGTCCCAGGGTCAAATTTACTCAAGTCGCCAAGATGCTTGAGGTTGCCCGCAACTAGGCAGTCTCGGCGCGAACCGCGGGCATGATCTCATTAAGATAGCAATTCAGCGCATCTGCCTGCCAAGGGGCTCGTAGGGCAACGTTGATGAGTTCAGCGCCCTCGGCGTGATAGGCAAGTATTCGGTCGATGGCCTCATTGGGTCGGCAAAGTAAAGATCCGGCTCGAATACGACTGGCGCCGGGCCCCCAGTCTGATGCAATGCGATCTTCCTCCCGGGCAATATCCGTCTGAGTTAAGCCTAGATGAAAGCTTAAATTCACTGATCGACGAAGGGTACTAGGGTCACGGCCCAACCGGCTGCACCAGTCATTGAGTACGCCATTGAGTCGACCAAATTCTTTTGGGCTGACATAAGCAGCATTCCAGCCGTTGGCTTGCCTGGCAACAATCTTGAGGGTACGTTTTTCGCCCAACCCGCCAATCCAAATGGGTAAGGTAGCTTGTAATGGGGTCGGCAGGTTACTGACATCATTAACGCTAAAGTATTCACCTTTGAAATCGGTTCGAGGTTGGGAGAGCATGCCTCTCACGATCGTCGTGGCTTCGTCGAGCATATCAAGTCTGGCACCAATTCCAGGGAAAGCATAACCATAGGCGTGCGCTTCTTGACTGTGCCAACCAGCACCTAAACCCAATTCGAACCGCCCGTTCGATAGGTGGTCCAGCGTGGTCGCGATCTTTGCGAGGAGCGCCGGGTTTCGATAGCCCACGTAGAACACCAAACAGCCAATCCTAGCATTGGCGGTATCGGCAGCTAGCGCGCCAAGGAGGCTTACAGCCTCAAAATGATCCTGGGTGCCATTGGCTGGAGGTGCCTCGTAGAAGTGATCCCAAAGTGAAATCCAATCAGCGCCGCGTTGATCAAGATCCTGCCACAGTGTTCTTAAAGCGGGTAGATCTAAGTTTTGTTGACCGATGTGAAATCCGAGTTGCAGTGTCATAAGCCCTTCTTGCTTGACTAGTCTTGGTGGTTTTTTAGCGCGGCGATCAAAACGCTAAGTTCAGGCACTTCAGTCCAATCCTTGAATTTCTCGAGCTTCTGATAGACCTTCGAGGCTGCCTCATGAAAGCCTGGTTCAGCGCCCACTGCCCTAAAAGTCTCGGCAATTTCCTGCATCTCACCTGAGAAGCGCCAGGCCTTGGCGGAGGTTGCGCGTAGGCTCTGTTGCCAGTTTTGTGTTGTTGATGCTCCGAGTTGCTCAGCCAAGGCATTGCTGACGCCGTACTGGCTTGCAACATTCAGTATCTCGGCGGTGAGTGCAGCACTACCCTTGCTGAAGGCGGCAAAGGTCATCTTAAGCGCTGAGGCGTCGCCTAACTGATCGGATACTCGCTTAACAGTTAGGGGTGAGCCAGCGAGCAGAGTCTCTAGGGTCGCTGCATGAGGCCCTGAGAGGTGGAGGGTAGTCCCGCCTTTGGTCTCATCCGGCCACAGCGGTAAGCCTATGACACTGCCATCAGTCAATTGAATCGGACTGCCTGCTAATCGATCACGCATCAGCAGTAACCGTTTTGGGGCAATTGCATTGGCTTCAAGATAATGCCCCTCATAGCCTGACGTCGCGATCGTATCCAAAACGGTGTCGGCAGCATGGGGTGGACAAATACTTACGATCAGCTCAGCTTGGCTAAGTAAATGATCCAGATGCGTTGATGCCAGTAATTGAGCCCGGCGGGCACGATCTTGACTGGCCGCGCTGCGCTCGCTGTTAAGCCAATAGACTTCGTGACCACACGAGCGGAAGCAGGCCCCCAATGCTGCGCCCATAGCGCCTGGATGTAATAGACCAATCTTCATAGGCTCGCCCTTGAAACATCCTCGGCAAAAGCGACACGCTTCGGTTTTAGGTGTTCGTTGCCGGTCTCTACCGGCCAATTTTCTCGTGCATGCCTCGTGGTACCGAAATCCTGGCCTCCGGTCGACAGCAAAACTGGGCTTAGGTATTTAGGCAACCAATCGTTCACGACGACGCCTCTTTATGATACTTCAGGCGCGGTTAATGGCGCTCGCGGTGTCACCATCGGGAATCGCCGCTCGAATTGATCGAATAGGCCTCGGAAAGTCATCAAGATCTCGATATCACCGGTTAGAGTAACCGCTCCCGACTGTAAAAGTTCAAGTGGTTCTCGGAGGCCTAAAAAGAGCTGTTTAAAGGCGGCTTCCGTCGCGTCAATGGTTAACGGCGCGGTCGAACTTATTCGGTCAAAATGGGCGTGTAAAACGCCATTCTCAATCTCAAGGAGAATGTTAGGGCCTTCGCTTAAGCAGATATTGATCGAGATCTGATGTTCTGCAGCCCTTGGGCCGTTCAGCCGAACCCCCATTGCTTCAAATAAATTTGATAAGGGCATACCTTCAGCCATGCCTGAGCTCGGTCCATAACGACTACCCTTGGGTAAGCCTGTTCTTAGCTCAAAGGCGCCGCACAGATAGAAATTCCGCCAAGGTCCGGATTCTGCTTGATAGCCCATTTGTTCAAAGGTGTCGGCGAGCAGGGCTCTGGCCGGTAGATGGTCAACGTCAGTGGTAACAAGATGGTTAAGCACTTCCGCTACCCAACGATAATCACCCGCTTCAAAGTCTTTCTGACAACGACTCATAATGGCCTCGGCCCCCCCCATAGCTTCTACATACCGTTGCGCTCGAGCCCTAGGAGGGTGTTGATCAAGATTTGCAGGGTTACCGTCAAAGTAACCCAGATATTTCACATAGACTGCCTTGGCATTGTGTTTCACCGTGCCATAGTAGTCACGGCAGTGAAATGATTGCGCGAGACTTGGCGGTAATGTGATGGCCTCAGCGATCTCGTCGGGCCCATAGCCTAGGTTGGCTAGGCGCAAGGTTTGATCGTGAATGTAACGATACAAATCGCGCTGCTTTTTAAGATAGGCAACCGCTTCCGCCTGTCCCCAAGTTGGCCAATGATGGCTCGCAAACTCTACTTCTAAACGATCGCCAAAACGATCGATGGCCTCTTGGATTTGGTTTGACCAAGCCATGGCATCTCTGACCTGGGCACCTCGAGGCGTATAGACATTGTGTAAGTGATGCGTCGTGATTTCTGACATGCACAGGGCTTTGAATTGGGGAAAGTAAAACACCATCTCTGCGGGCGCCTCTGAACCCATGGTGAGTTGGAACTCAATCTCGATGCCATCAAGCAAACGAGTTTCATGATTTGTTTCGATGATATCTGTGGGGAGAATAAAGCCAGTAGTTCCAAGCGCAAGTGCTGCCCCCAGTCCCGTAGAAACAAAGCCGGTCGGTGATGGTTCGAGTAAATTGCCGTACATATAGGTTGCTCGACGACCCATAACGTTGCCTGCCAGCACGTTCTCATTGAGGGCTTCATCGACAAAATCTAACGGCGCGAGGATCGAAACTTCTCCCGATGCTACCGCCTCTCGCGTGGTGACCCCTTCGATGCCCGCAAAGTGATCCACGTGGCTGTGAGTATGAATGACCGCAACGACCTTGCGATGGCCCAGGGTCTCATTGGCGATATCAAGCGCTGCTTTAGCAGATTCGACGCAGGTAAGTGGGTCAATAATAATCCAGCCAGTTTGGCCTTGGATCAGCGTCATGTTGGCTATATCAAATCCTCGAACTTGATAAATACCTGGGACGACTTCAAACAAACCATGGTGCAATGCGGTGAGCTTTGCTTGACGCCACAACGATGGGTTTACGGTCCCAGGGCTTTCGTCTTGAAGAAATGCCAAGCGACTGAGGTCAATTACCGACCGGTCATTATGTAGATGCGGAATACGCATCGGCTCAAGGGTCCCTAGGAATCCTCGTCTGGCATTCTCGAAACTGGCCTGATCATCAAGTGATAAAAACTTCGTAACTGATGCTTGATGGGAGAGGGTGTGCGGCGAAGCCGATTTAGGTTGTTGGTCGATTGGGTTAAGGGGTTGATAATCGGTCATGGTGGCGGCTGTTTCCTAATTTTGAGGACTAAGAGGTCATGGCGGTAACATATCTAGATTGATGGGCTAGGTCGAGTCTCTTAGATCGTAGAGGAAAGCGCCGGTATCTCTTGTACGCTGGTAAATTCCTGGGATACGCCGGCTAGCCTGAAATGGTGGGTGCTGTGCCGAAAACGCAGGGTCCATACTGATGCTAATGAGGACACAACATGACTGATAAAATGCAATACGTCATCGGTATTTTAATATCGGTTGTGATGGCCTTTGCGTATCTTGGGTTAACCGAAACAGAAACCGAAACAGAAACGCAAACAAAGCGCCAACAAGCGCTTGCTGACCCGTCAGTGCAACAAACCTTTAGCGCTGAGGCTTCAAACCGCCGATCCGTCGGGGAAGCAGCCCCTGCTAGGAACCTGCAGGCTCCCGGCGCAGCGAGTGATCCGGTTGGGGCCGAAATTGTGCGGCAGAAAGCGATCTCGGGAGATGATCAATCCAAAGATCGCGCTAGCTCTGAATCACGCGCTCCTGATCAAGTAGGCGACTCGTCAGCCAGCAGACGAGGAGACCCGCCAGAAGCGTCGGCAGTGCAGCGGCCGGATAAGCCAGTAGCGGCACCGGCTCTGCTCCCAGGATCTCCTTCATCATAATGGACTGCCCAAAAACTGGCACAAAGTACATCCAAAAGTTGGTGGCAAAGGGCAGGAAATTCATTACCAGAGTGGGAACGACTGGAATGAACACAAGGAAACCCACATAAGACTGGGCATCTTTAAAGGATTTAGCGAATAACCCTAGTAGCAGTTGCAGACTGCTGGCAAGTAGGGGAATCGGTAGGATTGCCATGATCAACCCAACGACTTGTTGCGCTTTAAGAGAAAAGCGAATACCTAACTCGTCGATGGGTAGCATGAGCATTGCGCCAAGACACATCCCCAGGGTAATCAGCATGCCCAAAGCGGCGACAATACTGGCAGCCAAACACTTGCCGAAAACAATAGATAGCCGTGACACTGGATTGATAAGCAGAGGTTCTAGGCTGCGGCGTTCTCGTTCGCCAGCAGTTTGGTCAATGGCAAGTCCTAGCCCGCAAACAAACGCCGCCATCAAAACATAAATAGGCACAAAGCTTAGAAAATTAGCTGCTCGCTGTTCATCACTGGCGATGTCGCCATTTTCGGTCTGTAGGCCACGCATCAATTTGGGCGACACGCCCCTGCTCACTAATCTGAGAGCGTTAAGTTCGCTGCTGTAGATACGGACGAGATTCCGGACTTGCCGAACAGTAGCGCTGGTATCATTGCGGGAGCCATCGTGGATAATGGTCACCCGAGTGGTCTCAAACGCCGCCATGGTCTTTTGATAATCGATGGGGATTGATAGCACAAGCTCGACAGTCTTTGCTGCAACTTCAGCCTCTGGGTCTCCCTCAAATGCTTCGATGATGAACCCCGCCTCTTTCAAGTGCGCTACAAGGGCAGGCGCTGCGTCGGCATTGATCACCGGTAAAGTAATGCTTTCGGTTTCGGTGTTTTGTTGTATGACTAGGGTCATCAGCCCGTAGATAAAAAGTGGCGCAAGAAACGGAAACAAAAAAGCAGAAAACAGCGACCGTCTGTCTCTTACGCCATCAAGCAGCTCTTTAGCAACGATCGTTCGTAGGATATTCATATTTGGGCGACGCGCTCAGATAAGGTAACGAAGGCATCTTCCAGGGAGGATTCTTCTGCCGTCGCAAGGATCTGTTCGGGCGTACCTTGGGCGGCTACCCGTCCTTCGGCCATGATGATGATCTCATCGCAGAGTTTCGAGACTTCATACATTAGATGGCTAGAAAACAAAACGCACAGGCCGAGCGTCTTAAGTTCTTGGATCATCTCTCGAACCTTGCGAGTGGTCATGACATCAAGGCCATTGGTGGGTTCATCAAGGACAATATGTTTGGGGTTGTGGACCAATGCTCTTGCCAAACAGACTTTCATTCGTTCACCTTGAGAGAAACCGCCCGTTCGCCGGTCGGCGATGCTGCCCATGTCCAGCATGCCGATCAGTTCCTGACTACGCTGCTCAATCATATCCTCGGTCATGCCATGCAAACGACCGAAGTAGCGCATATGCTCGCGGGGGGTTAAGCGCTGGTAAAGTCCTTGTCCATCGGGCAAAACACCGAGCTTCGATTGGGCCAAGATGCGATCTTGACTGACGTTGACGCCATCAATTTTAGCAAATCCGGTGTCAGGTTGTATGAGACCATAAAGAATGCGCAGGCTGGTCGATTTGCCTGCACCGTTATGGCCCAGCAACCCCGTGACTCGGGCGTCTTCTGCCTTGAACGAGACGGTGCGAAGAGCAACAACATCGCCAAAGGATTTTTTTAATCCAGCAACCTCAATCATGGGCGGTCGTCTCTTTTTGCGGTGAGAAGGGACCTGCATAACCGAGGAAAAAGGGCTTGGGTAAAATCTCCTCAACGCAACTCACGTCGAGATCTTGGACGGCTAATGTCTCAAGAAAGGTGTCTATGAGCTCTGGCAGACAGCCCAAATGAGAAACCCCATGGGCGCCGCCGGCAACAACAAGATGCTTCGCTCCGGATAAATGCGAAAGTGCTGCCTCAGCATAGTTCGGTGGCGTGATGGGATCTAGGGTGCCGGACATTAACAGTGTCGGGTGCGCCGTCTTTACTGGCTGAAAGTAGTCCTCGGTGACAGGTGTGCTGGGCCAGATCGGACACACGGCGTCTAACAGTTCTGTCAGAGCGTTGTTGAAATATATCCCTTGGACATCGTTGGAAACGCGAGTCATATCTTCGCTACATAAAACAGAGGCCATCATACCGATGCTCATCGTCGCATCATCCTCATAATCCGGCGATATTAAATCTCCGATGGCAACCAGCGTCTGCCAACGACCGGCTGCTGCCTCACTCAGGGCAAGCGGGATCAACTGTCTCAGGTCTCGGCTATACATGGCGCCTCTGAGCAACCGATTGATGATCCTGGGATCAAGGGTCACTGCCTCGCGCTCACCCGTCAAAGGGTGGATTAGGTTCAAAGACTTGCGTTCAGCAAGTCTAGATTCAGCGTCACGAAGCAACGTTGGAAGATTTGGGAAGGCCTTCCGGCAACTTTCTTGCGCCTCGCATTCAGCCATGATCTGTTGGAACGCAAGGTCGGCATCGGTCCCGACCCTGAGAGGAATGATCATGTCGGTAGGTGCAACCGCATCAAGTAATAGGCTTCTGACCGAATCGGGATAGAGACGCGTGTAGACGAGCGCCATTCTTGTGCCGTAGGAAATCCCAAACAAATTCATGGCCGGGAGCGCTAGTTGTTGCCTGACCCTTTCAAGATCCTCGGCGGCTGCTAGCGAATGATAATGTTGAGGATCAGCGTCCAGGCCCTCAAGACATTGTTTTAGAGCGTTCACCTGGGCCGCAATAACATCCTCTATACTGCCCGAAACACCGATATCATCAAGGGTCGGCGCAAGTTCGAGTTCGCAAGATAGGGAATTGGACTGGCCGGTCCCCCGTTGATCCACAAGTAGAATGTTGCGGTTTTTCCGAAGATTTTCAAATCGCTGCGCCCAGCCAGCGCCTAAACTGACTGCTGCCTGGCCGGGACCACCGGCAAGGAGCACAAGGGGGTCTTCGACGACAACCCGGGTGGTGGCCGGGAGCATGACGACGTTTAGATCGATCAAGCGATCATTGATGCCCTCGGCTTCCGGCACAGAGAGCTTGCCGCACAGTGCTCGGTCCTCATAATCGACGATCGTTTTAAATTTTTTTTTATCACAGGGCTGAAGTAGAGACGAGGTCTCTGCAGCGTAGCCATGCGTCGAGAGCGCAGCGAGGATGAGGCTAATTGAAAACAAAAAACGATGCATCAAGGGATGGTAGAGCGAATTGTAAAGAAGTGCGACCAAAAATTGCCTGATTGGCCCCTCATCGAACAAAAGGGTGCAAACCCGTACGTTATTGACGCAAAATTAGCGTGTATTAGTGACTCGATTTTGGTCAGATCTTTGGAAAGATTGAGGTTTAAGTCTCGCTTTATAAGATTGAGCGCCCTCAATGATAGCGCCTTCAATGATAGCGCCCTCAATGATGATGTCGTTCCATTAAACTGACATCATGTGCTGAGATGCGATGAAGATCGAAGGTGTCTCCGATGTAGTCCGGGCTTTGACATAAGCGTTGAAGTTTAGAGCGTCGCGGGCTATTGCTGGGGTATCGCAAATATCCGCAGTTAGAAACGCTGGGCTTAGATGATTGATAGGGGCCCTGCCATTAAACCGGTTCGCTGAAAGCCAAATGGACAACTGTCGGCTTACAATTCAATTATTGTTGAGGACAAGCGAAAAGTAGGTACCTTGATGTGGGGTAAATTCTTTGAGGCTCAGATAAGCCTCGATGAAAATAAGGTCCCTCAGAAAAGACTGTCAAAAGTTAACCCAAAGTGAAGAGATCCCGAGCTAAACATCTGGGGTTGGGGCCACGGGTCATCGTTGCCGAGGCTCGATGATGTGAGTATGCAACGCAGGGAAGTCGCAGAATTTGATGAAATGCGGCTGCTGTTGATGCCGATGAAGGGCTCGATTTTAGGGTTGCCTGCTAAATTGGAGAGGCGGGTTTGTAACTGCCCTTAGGGAAGGCGCTTTGAGCGGTCGATCATCATAAATTGCTTTCCTGGCCGCAGTGAACTTTCGCACGATTGCCGGATGAATTGACGGCAATCGATGCCTGTTGGATGATTCAGCAAGGTCTTAGGATCAGAGAACTGACCAGAGCTTCGTTATTCTCAAGCTTGGTATTTTTAAAGAAGATTGGAAGTGCTTACAGCAGACACCTCCTGTGCACGGGTGGTGCAGTGCCGGCAACGTTTTCTTAAAGCCCACAATGACCCCCGGGAGTAAAGGCTTGATATGAATGTGATAGATACAGGAACAAACGAACTGCTTTGCGAAATTCGTCAACGTGTGGCTGTAGTAACCCTCAACAAGCCGCACAAAAAGAATGCGCTTGGAGACGTTTTAACCCCTGCGCTTCGCACAGTTTTAGCTGAGTTGGATAAGAGATCAGACGTTGGATGTGTCATGATTACTGGGGCCGGCGACGCGTTTTGTGCTGGAGGGGACGTCAGTGGTATGGGTCAGAACTCGGGTAGTGCCCTGGCCCATGGTAAGGATGAGCAACAAGTTAAGGCCGCAAAAGTCGAGGTGCTCCTAGAGAAACAGCGGACGTTAACAGGGCGGCTTTATGGTCTGAGCAAACCCACCGTTGCCGCATTGCCTGGTGCGGCAGCAGGCGCAGGTATGTCAATTGCGTTAGCTTGTGATCTAAGAATTGCCTCAGAGCAGGCCTTTTTTGTTACAGCCTTTAAGAATATTGGATTATCAGGAGACTATGGGGCCAGTTGGTTTTTGCCTCGATTGGTTGGTTTAGGTCGCGCCAAAGCACTATTTTATCGATCGGAGCGGTTAGGCGCTGAAGCCGCGCTTAAGATTGGGCTGGTTGATGAAGTCTTTGCTGTCGAGGATTTTGCGCAGGCCGCTTTCGGTTACTGTGCCGAGATTGCCGCAGGTCCGCCTGAAGCCCTTGCGCGAATGAAACAAAATTTGCAAATGGGGCTTCATCAATCGTTAGATGACTCTCTGCTGTTAGAGGCAGAGCACCTCATTGAATCTATGGATAGTGACGAATCCAAAGAAGCGATCAGTGCCTTTATGGCAAAACGGCCGCCGATCTTCTCGGCACAATAAGGTAAAACCTATGAGCAGACCGGAAGTGGCGTTAATTGTCGGGGGTGGTCAGGGCATCAGCGCCAGTTGCGCAAAGTTATTTGTTCGAGAAGGCATGCAGGTGGCAGTGGCGGCTCGCACGCCGAATAAGCCTGCGCTGACAGCGCTCGAAAAGGACTACGGGGTACTAACATTCGCCTGCGATGCCTCAGACCCTGACGCTGTTGCTCAGCTGTTCGAGACGGTTAACACCCAACTGGGGCCGCCAACTTTGGTAGTCCACAATATCGATGGGCGTAATCCCGAAATTTTTCGCAAAACGATCACCGAAGCTGATCCGAACCACGTGCTCAGCACGATAATGAACTCGACCTTCAGCGCTTTTTTGGTTGGGCAACAGGCCGCACGCTGGATGTTAGACAATCCAATGACACCGACTGGTCGGGGCACTATTTTGTTTACCAACGCCAGTGCCGCACTCAAGGGCTTCGCGTTAAGCGGTGCTTTCGCTGCCGCCAGTCAAGGCAAAGCAGGGTTAGCGCAAAGCATGGCTCGGGAACTGATGCCCCAAGGCATTCATGTTGTCACGGTACCGATTGATGCGGCCATTGGTGTGCCTCAAGCGGACGGCTCCCGGGCACATTGGTTAGCAGGTACGACCGATGACGATAATATGGCTGACCCCGATCGGATCGCCGAGGCCTATTGGTATTTGCATCGTCAGCATAAATCAACTTGGAGCCACGAACTGGTTGTTCGTCCCTGGGTCGAACAGTGGTAGCCCAGCTGGGCTAATCTAGCTGCCTTGGCACTGCGAGTGTCATCGTCATTAGTCGATGAGATTTTGCAGACGCGCCGCTTCTTCTCGCACGGCCTCTGGCGACCCGAGTAGCTGACGATTAGCGCCAATGCGTTTGAACCAATAATGCAAACCGACGAGATCTGTGAAACCCATACCGCCGTGGACTTCCGTACTTGTTTTTGCCACGAACTGGGCCACCTCCGAAAGGTGTGCGTTGGCATGACAGACGGTCAACCTGGCGTCGGCAGTTTGCTCGCTTAATGCGTGTCCGCCGTACCAGACAAGCGAACGACAAGGTTCTAATTGTGATGCCATTTCAGCGCAAAGGTGTTTGACCGCTTGGAACGAAGCGATCACGCGATTGAACTGTTTTCGCTGCATGGCGTAGGCAACGGCCTGATCGAGCATGGCCTGGGCAGCGCCCAGGGAATCCGCCGCCTGAACCATGCGTCCGGCATCGATACCTGCTTGCATGACTTCGGCGTCTTCGCTTATGGGTACCGCATCGGCTTTGTTGAACTGAAGCTCGCAAATGGTGCGAGTTTTATCGATCGTAGTGAGCGAACGACGGGTTAATCCAGTTGTCGAGGCATCGACCCAAAAGATCTCTCGATTTGGCCCGTTAACAAGATAAGCGTCAGCATGAGCGTCGAACGCAAATAGCAACTTTCCTGTTAGTGCATCGTCGCTGATGTGCACCCCGGCATCTAATCTGGCGCCGATGGCCTCTGAAAAGGCTACCCCGACCCGCAAATTGCCAGCAGCAATGTCGCCAAGTTTATCGGTGTGGCCTGCCGCAAGCAGTACGGTTGGTGCGACAATGGCTGAGCTGATAAAAGGACTGGGCGCTATGTGATAGCCCAGAGCCTCACTAACAACCACAGCCTCCAGCATACCCAGACCAACGCCGCCTTGGGCTTCTGGAATGATAAGCCCAGCGATACCCAAGTCTGCCAGTCCCCGCCAGATGTTGGCATCGCTGGTATCACCGGCGGCAACCTCCCGAACTGCGTCTAGGGTGACGTTATCTTTTAAGAATCGAGAGACGCTGTCTTGTAATAACGTCTGCTCTTCCGATAATCCGAATTCCATTAGGCCCCCACGGTTGCGATTTTAGGTTCTTTAGGCATGCCAAGACCCCGTTCGCTAATAATGTTTTTTTGTATTTGTGAGGTGCCCCCACCGATGATTAGACCTAGGAAATACATATACTGATATTGCCAGGAGCCGTTACCCCGAAGATACGGGTTATCCTCATAGCTAATACCAATTTCTCCCATCACATCAATGCCAAGGCACTCAATTTCATGGCGAAGCTCGGTTCCGATAAGCTTGACAACCATCCCTGCCAATTGGGTGTCTGTCTGCTTGTTGATTTTTGCGGACAGCAACCGCATGTCGTTGTACTGCATCGCAAGGACCCTGCCTTGCAATTTTAGCAAACGATCTCGAAAAATCGGATTGTCGATGACCCGCTCTCCGGCAACGGTCTCTTCTCGCATCAGTCGGATCACGCCGTTTAAGCGTGTCATTGCAGCATCGGGTGGCGCCAGAGAGCCGCGTTCATGTCCTAAGATCGCGTTAGCAACCTGCCAGCCTTGGCCGCGCTGACCCACGATTTGATCTTTTGGGACTCTGACATCGGTAAAAAAGACTTCATTAAAATTGGCGCTGCCGGTCATGTCTACCAGCGGCCTGACTTCAATGCCTGGGGTGTCCATCTTAAACAGCAAGAAGGAAATGCCTTGGTGTTTCGGCGCTTCTGGTTCGGTGCGGACTAAACAAAAAATCCAGTCACTGATGTGAGCGGTGCTAGTCCATATTTTCTGACCATTGATAACCCACTCATCTCCATCAAGCTCAGCCTTAGTGGTCAAGCTGGCCAAATCACTACCTGCGCCGGGCTCTGAGTAGCCTTGACACCAGATAATGTCACCATGGATAGTTTTCTCGATGAATTGCTGCTTTTGCGATTCTGTGCCCATCTCAAGTAGTACGGGCGTTAGCATGCTGATACCTTGGCCACTGAATCCGGTATTCATTTGGGCGGCACTGAACTCCTCAGCGATAATCCTAGATTTGATGATGTCAGGCTCGGCACCAAAGCCGCCATAGGCTTTTGGGATAGTCCTCGAGTGATAACCGTTTTTAATTAAGGTCGCTTGCCAGGATCTGGCTTCCTCACTCTTTGGACCTGCACCATGCTTGGGCTGCTGATCCTTATGGGTGGCGATGAATGTTCTGACCTCCTCGCGAAAAGCATCAAAAGTTGGGCCGTAAGAAAGATCCATTGGCTAGCTCCGAACTTGGGAAAGTTTCTCGAGGCTAACACAGGGTTTGGGCTGCTTAAAGGCCAACAGTGTACTCGTTCAGAATCGCTGATCCCTGAGTCTTCATTAATCCAGACGCATTGGTGCTCAAAGCTTATCGATTAACTGCCAGAACGCCGATTGCCCTTGTCGGGTATCCGATTGGCGGCGGCTTGGGTCCATGGTTTGGGCAATAACCCAGCCTTTCTGGGCGGAGATCGAAAGATGGTGTCCGCCAGCACCTCTGGCGCTGATGAGGTCTGGAGGCGCATCGGGTAGCAAAGGGCCTTTAAATAGCTCGTTTTTACCAGGAATTTGGTAGCTGTCAGCGGCATTGTTCCACCAGCCTAAATGCCAGGCAGGGTTGGTACTCGCGCTGGGGGTTGAAAGTGTTTGTTTAAACTCCGTGTCGATTAACGCATCATTCAGCAAGGCCTCACCGATTACCCGTAGAGAAGAAGCGGTTGAATAAAGCGCTGAAAATACACGGCCCTCGGTATCCGGGGACCGGTCTTGCCAGTAGGTATCTTCGATACCCAGCGGCTCTAGTAACCATGCCCTAGTTAATTCGTTGAGCTTTTCCCCTGTTTGGATCTCAAGGGCCTGCTTAAGGAACTGAAAGGCGACATTGTTGTAACGCCAGTCATGGCCAATTCTGCCGTTTAAGCATAGGTGGTCATCCATGCCAGTGGTCATGTTGAGCAAGGTTTCCACAGACAAGCTGGCCTCATCGGGTTTTTCGAGTTGGGTCCATTCAGGTTCAAGAATGTGGTTCATCGCGTCGTAACGTTCAAGAAAGAAGCGGTTTTCGGCTATGCCGATAAGAACCGCTAAGATACCTTTTTGAACCGCATAGACATCAACAGGATCGTTTGTAAGTTGAAGCTCAAAACACAGGTGCCCGTGTTTGCTGATAGAAATTTGCGCAGTGCCGCTTGCTTGGCAATGCGCCGTGAATGCTTCGCTCACATTGTTCATGGTGAAGGTTGCCGTTCGCCAACGACAGAAAACAGCCTGTTAAGGGTTTCAATGGCGACCTTTGGGCGACGGTCGAAGGTAACAAGGCCGTTAATTTCTTGCTGAACGTCCGTCAGCTGAGTCCAGACAAACCCACGCAATTGGGGATTGGCGTCGATGGCAGACAATAGGTCGGCAATGCGCACCAGAAAGGCCGCGTCGTCCTCGGGTAATTCGCCATAAGCGAAAGGTACATCTGACTGTTGAGAACCATTTTGGTTGGTATTGGCATAGGCGCTATCAGGTTGGATCAGGCCAATGCCCCCGCACTCGGTAAGCAATAGCGGTAGCGCTCGAGGATCTGAGCCAGGCAAGGCGCCTACTCGGGGGCGCTCACTTTCGTGCACCGGGCTTTGGGGCGCTTGATTAAGCTGAGCAAGTCGGTCGCTGAGGGTTTGGGCCGTCGTGTCGTAAAGATGTAGTGTCCAAAGATCACCGGTTGAGTACTCCCAGCCATCATTGGCGACCACTGGCCGGCTTGGATCTAGGGCTCGGGTGAGATAATAGATAGCGTCAACGAACGCGCGCTGCTCAGGCCGCTCTGCTTGATGCCATACCCCCCATGACTCGTTAAAGGGCACCCAAGTGATGATGCTAGGGTGTCCCTGGTCACGATGAATCACGGCGCGCCATTGGTCGGTAAGATCTGTGATGAGCGTGTTAGAAAAAATTCTACCCGAGGGCATTTCTGCCCATATCATGAGACCGAGCTTGTCAGCCCAGTACATATAGCGAGGGTCTTCAATTTTTTGATGCTTTCGTGCGAGGTTAAAGCCGAGTGCCAAGGTTAGCTCTACATCGGCCTTTAGAGCCTCATCGGTAGTCGCGGTATACCAGCCGTCTGGGAAATAACCTTGATCAAGAATACCGCGGAGGTAGATGGGCTCTCCGTTGAGTAAGAGCTTTCGATCTTTGACATCGATTTGCCGAAGCCCTACATAACTCTTGGCCAAATCAACTGTTGTTTGATCTTGAGTTATCCGAATTTCGATAGGGTACAGGTAAGGATCACTCGGTTGCCACAACCTTGGTGCTGTCATAGGTATTGATAGTCGAACTTCATTACGTCGGTTGGCCAATTGAACGTGCGTCGGTTGCTCATTGCCCAAGACATCAACTTCGACTTCCGCATCGGTGTGCTCAGACAAAAAGACGCGTAGTTGTAAAGTCGACTGCAAAAGGTCGAAATGATAGTGGACTTGCTCGATCCGGAGACGAGGCACAGGTTCGAGCCAGACGGTTTGCCAGATGCCAATGACGCCGTCATAGTCGATTGGCCAGCGCGTATCGCCGGCTTGTTTGCCTCTGGGTTGTTGCCAGGAAGTGGTGTCGCTAACCCTAACGACAAGACGGTTGCTCGGTTCCATAAGATGCGAGCCAACGGCTGCCTGGATGGGCGTGTAGCCGCCTGAATGGCTGAGCACGTGCTGGCCGTTTATCCACAGGGTTGTTTGGTAATCAGAGGCGCCTAAATGTAATAAAATTTCCTCGCTGTCCCAATTCAGCTCCGGTAGGGTGCATTCATACCAGACTGTTAAGCAGTCCTGAGGGCAATCCACACCACTGGCGGGGCTTCCCGGCGCAAACGGTACGATGATGTCTTGTGGGTCGGGTAAGCCAAGAGGCCAAGATTGATCGACACCGTTGTTACGAGGATCAAGTTTAAACCGCCAGACGCCATTGAGATTGTGCCAAGTCGATCGCACAAGGCGTGGACGCGGGTACTCGCAACGAGGCAGCTCAGGTTGCTCGTTGCTCGATAACGTGAAGTTTTGCATACCCCGAGTGTATCAGTATTTTCGGTGTGCATTTACCTAAGATGCGGATTCTGTTTTGATGGGTGATGGGTGGAGGTACGCCGAATCTTAGGAGCTTTCAATGCTATTTCAAGCGGTCGATAATGGTCTCGAACTGCGGTTGCGGTTCTCCGATTTTAAAGCAGCGTTTGGCTTTATGCAGGAGGTGGCGGTCTTAGCTGAGGCGTTAGAACACCATCCTGAGTGGCGTAACGTCTACAATCTGGTGGAAATAAGATTGACCACCCACGATGCGGGTGATCAGATTACCGACAAAGATTATGCGCTTGCTACAGCGATTGAGAAATTACAAAGCATTCAACAAGCACAGGTCGAATCGCGATGAAAATTGATGCTCGCAGTCAGAATTTTGTGTGGTCATCTCCAAAAGGGCCCTATCGAAGAATCACCGAGGCGCAAGCGGCTCAATGGCATCGTGATGGTTATTTTCTGTTAAAAAACGCGATTCCCAAGAACGCCATTGATGCGTTGCTAGAAGACGCAGACCGTCTCGAGGCGGCTCGAGAGGCGCAGTTAAGGCAGGATCACGATGGTCATTTTTTGATCAATCGGGCTGGTGAAATCACCTTCACCATTCACATTGTTAAGACCTCGTTAGCGGCTCAGCGCTTCGTCTTTGAGCCAGCGCTGGTTGATCTATGCTTGGATCTCATTGGCGGTGATGTGCGTCTTTATTGGGATCAGTTGGTTTACAAAAAGCCTGAGACGCCGGTGGAATTTCCTTGGCACCAAGACAATGGTTATACCTATGTACGGCCCGAGAATTACTTGACGTGCTGGGTGCCCTTATCGCCCGCGACGATCGATAATGGCTGCCCTTGGGTGGTATCAGGTATCCATCAAAAGGGCACGCTTGAACACTGGGTAACGGATTTAGGGTATCAGTGTTTGACGGAAGCCGATGAAGCGAATCTCGGGTCTGTGCCGATCGAAGCCGATATTGGCGATGTGGTCGTGTTTTCCTCTCTAACGCCCCACCGCACTGGCCCAAATCTCACTGATAACATCCGCAAAGCTTATATTGTGCAGTATGCACCCGATGGTGCTGTGATGTATCCACGACAAACCGATCAGGCCTTATTTCAGATTGACCCAGATCGCCATTTCCCAGTTTGTGTGGAGGGTCAGCCGGCACCTTGTCCTAACGTGATTCGGTGAGCCTTGCTCGATATTTAGGGTAACAGGCTTGCACTCTCCCGGTCTTCGATTCAGACTGGGGTTCGTTTTTACAGTAATCATTGGAGTGCAAAATGGCGGTATCAGTCGGAGATCAAATCCCAAATGTGACAATCAAAACGATGGGCGCAAATGGCCCTGAGGACCTCAACACAGGAGAGTTCTTTGCCGGCAAGAAAGTAGTTTTGTTTGCGGTACCAGGCGCGTTCACACCAACCTGTAGCGCGGCGCATTTGCCAGGCTTTGTCGCTAATGCAGATAAGATTCTTGCTAAAGGCGTCGATGCGATCGTTTGTTTGAGTGTCAATGACGCATTCGTGATGGCTGCTTGGGGCGCTGCTCAAAACGCCGAAGCGTTAGTTATGGCAGCCGATGGCAATGGCGAATTTAGCGCAGCGATGGGTTTGACCCTCGATGGTTCAGGCTTTGGCTTGGGGCAGCGGTCTTCTCGGTACGCCTTGATTGCTGAGGATGGCAAAATTACCGCGCTCAACGCAGAGCAAGGCGGCGCGTTTGAAGTGAGCTCTGCTGAAAAAATTCTTGAAGCCCTGTAGCCCAATAGCCTGAGTAATGTACCGGCAAGCGTGCTAAGCGATTGCCGGAGGCTCGCCCTGGGGTTTTGTTTCTAGGTGAGTCTCGGAATGCAACGAGGGGGCAAGATGTCGGACGACCGCATGAAACCGTTTGTAGTTGACATGGACTCTCACGTCCTTGAGCCCCCCGATCTTTGGCAGAACTATCTTGAATCACGATACCAAGAACGGGGTATTTTTGTTCGGCAGGCTGCCGATGGCTTAGAAGAGCTAGTGGTAGATAATCGCGTCCTGCTAAAAGGGCGGTTAGCTGTACTGGGCGGTATCGAGCACAATGCGCCTGAGCTTTTTATGCAGCCCGAAATCCCTTACCTAGAGGGCTGTCCCGCCGCCAGTTATGACACCGCAGCAAGGGTACAATTGCTGGACGACTGGGGCGTTGATGCGGGTGTCGTCTTTCCAACGATCGGTATCTTATGGGACAAAGAAGAAGATCCTGATCTTGCGATGGCCTATGCCAGGGCCTACAACAATTGGCAGTGGGATTTTGCCTCGCCAGCGCTGGATCGAATTATTCCGATCGCGCACATCCCGCTTTATGACATCGATCTTGCCCTGGTAGAGCTTCGTCGTTGTTTAAAACTGGGGTTCAAAGGTATGTTCTTAGCGCCAGAACCCATATGCGGCAAGAGGCCGTCGCATCCCGACTTCGATCCTATCTGGCAACTGATGGTCGAGGCCAATTTACCCGTCTGTATGCATTTGATCGTCCGTTTTGATCGGATTGTTAATGCAGCGGCAAGCCAGTGGTGGAATGGGGCTCAAGAGCCCATGAATACGGTTTTTTCCTTCGGATTGGGTGGCACCATGCAACTGTTGCCAGCAACGGCAGCCCTCGTTTGCGATGGCTTATTTGATCGGTTTCCGGCGCTGAAAATGGCGGTGGTTGAATCTGGCGCCGGTTACGCAAGCTACCTGATGGATCGGCTTGACGAAAAATTTGACCGTTTTAACAGTGTGGTGAACTTAAAACGAAGACCCAGTGAGTATATTAAGGAAAACATTTGGTTTGTCATGGACCCCAGTGAGCGATCAATAGATGCTCAATGTGATCTTGTTGGCGAGTCGCAGTTTCTTTGGGGTAGCGATTACCCGCACATCGATGCCCATAGCAACGCTGTCAGCGAAGTGCATGCGGCTTTAGCCCCCATGCAAGCGTCTCGACGTAACCTCGTGCTAGGTGGTAACGCTCAGCGGCTGTTTAGCTTGTCTTCCTGAGCGGCAGCGTTAATTCGCTTTCAGGCCGCATCTTTTGGCATCAGTCCTGTGCAAAGCTGCGCTCGAGGCGTTAATGCAGGGATAGCAAAGCGGACCCTGCCGTAGGGTCGAGGAATTTAAATGCTCGAGTCTTGGATTTTTTGGACACTGCTCGCTGCTGTGATGCAGGCGGTCCGAACTGCAGGACAAAAACGACTGAATCAAACCGTGTCAGCAGAAAGTGCGACCTTGGCAAGGTATGTTTTTGGTTTGCCTTTTGTATTGGGTTACTTTGGCTTGGTAGGCGAACCTGCCGTTTTGGTCGCAGCAACAGGGCTGTTTTGGGTAAAAGTTGTTGCGGCTTCAGTATTACAGATTATTGCAACAATCTTGCTGGTGCGATTGTTTCGTTTGCGTAATTTCGCCGTGGGCAGCACTTACATTCGGCTAGAAATCGTAATGACCGCATTACTAGGCTTTAGCCTATTTGGTGATGAGCTAACCGTAGTCGCCGTGTTTGGCATGATCGTATGTACTCTGGGATTGATCCGTTTAAATGGTCATCAGGGCAGTCTTCGAGGCCGGTTCATTGGCCCCGATGCGATAATGGGTTTGACCTCGGCATTGGCTTTCTCATTAACGTCGCTTCTGGTACGTGACGCGAGTCTGTCGCTGAATTTGCCTTCTCACATCCAGGCTGGTGCAACGACCCTTGTGGCGATGGTGGTTTTGCAAACTTTGATTACGTTGGTTCTGGTTGGTGCCCGGGCGTCCGAAGATTTCAAAGTGCTAATAGAGCAGTGGCGTTTGTCGACCTTCGTTGGGGTCACGGGTGTGCTCGGCTCGGTGGGTTGGTTTACAGCATTTACCTTAGAGCCGGCTGCTGTGGTCAAGACCCTAGGTCAAATTGAATTGTTGATTGCGCTCGTGATTTCTTATGGTCTTTTTAGAGAACGTCCAACGCTTACCGAGTGGCAAGGTATGGCTGCGGTGCTATTAGGGGTTTTAATGGTTTTAGGCTCGTTCTAAGTTAGGATTCGAGCCCTTGAGAGTTGATTGGCGGCGCGTATATAAAGGCAGCCCAGCAGCATCTTGATCGGTACTGATAAGATTAAGGGTGTATGCCGGCATTGCTCTGGGGTAAGGTCAGGGCTCTTAGAAAAATTTCAGGGGTAAGGGTATGTCTGTTAGCGGAAATTGGGCGGTTACAATGAAATCGCCAATGGGCGCGCAAGCGGCCACGTTATCGCTTCTCGAAGAGGGTGGCATGTTGTCGGGTTCGATGGCAGGGCCGCAGGGAGAGCAGGCTTTTAGTGGTGGCGCAGTTGATGGCGATTCTCTGACTTTTAACATTGAGATGACCCAACCCATGCCGATGACGATCGAGTGTCAGGCAGTTGTCTCGGGTGATAGCATCAGCGGCACGGCTAAATTGGGCGCTTTTGGCCAAGCCACTTTCGAGGGTACTCGGCAAGCTGACTGAACCTCGGTTAACGTTCAGAAAGCATTAGTATTTGGCGCAATCCCAGCGCTGCCCGCTGAATGGATATTGCCTGCTAGCGAGGCGCCGCAGCGCAAATCTAAGCGGCTGTCGAGCTATCGGTCTTAGGTTCAAAGGTTGCTTGGCCGGAAACCTCCCGGGCTTCGGCTGAGCTTTTTCTTTGAACCTGAGCATTGGCGATCAGTCGAGCCCTGGCGATCAAAGCGATTGATAAAACGCCGTAGTAATTTTTTACAGACGCCTCCAAAAGGTTTCGCATCGTCTAGCAGTAACTGGCAAAATAGGGGCTTTGCGGGTGTAGCTCAGTTGGTAGAGTCCCAGCTTCCCAAGCTGGTTGTCGCGAGTTCGAATCTCGTCGCCCGCTCCAATTTTCATTGAGCGGTACCCTCACTAACAATTAGGATGAAATATGGCCATAGGGGTATGGACACCAAATCGAAATCAGCCGTTAGCCCTCGAAGCCGTCATGGGGCTGCTCGACGCGCTCCCGGATGCACCGATTGATGACCTTGGCTCGATAGAACCCTCGAATTTTGGTGATTATCGACTCTGGATGACGACAGCCCATGATCAGTGGCGTTTTGCAGCGGAACTAAAGGTGTCGGCGCTTGAGCAGTTGATTCGATTTTTCACCCTGGCAGAGCGAGATTGGCCAGGCTGGGAGGCCGGTAAATCAAGCCCCGTGATTCCCTTAGTAGCTGCTTTAAAAGCCCGTCAGCAGTTCGACGCGGATTTCCGCCGATGGATTAAGAGTCATACAGACAATCGATATTTACCAAATGGTGCGGTGATATAATCAATTTCTCCTAAACATAGAGGCCCTTATGAGAAAGGCAGACATAGAGCGCAATACGCTCGAAACCCAGATAAAGGTCTCGATTAATCTTGACGGGACTGGTCAGCGCGACCTGGTAACTGGATTGCCCTTTTTAGAACACATGCTCGATCAGATCGCGCGTCATGGCCTGATTGACTTGGCGGTTAAGGCCACGGGCGATTTAGAAATCGATGCGCATCACACTGTCGAAGATATCGGTATTGCTTTAGGTCAGGCTTTCCACCGAGCTGTAGGCGATAAAACCGGTATCTGTCGTTACGGGCATGCCTATGTGCCGCTGGATGAGGCGTTATCGAGAGTGGTGATCGATTTGTCGGGTAGGCCGGGCCTATGTTTTCGGGTGCCTTTCAAACGTTCTCATGTTGGCGATTTTGATGTGGACCTCTTTCACGAATTCTTTCAAGGGTTTGTGAACCACGCGTTGGTAACGCTACATGTAGATAATCTCTGTGGCGAAAATGCCCATCACCAAATAGAAACGGTGTTCAAGGCCTTTGGACGTGCCCTTCGAATGGCGCTCGCGCCAGATGAACGGATGCAGAATCAATTACCCTCCACCAAAGGGGCTTTATAAGTGCTTGAGGTGATCCCTGCCATCGATCTTAAAGATGGTGCGGTGGTCAACCTGCGCCAGGGCAAATTTGACCAATCGACGATCTACAGTACCGATCCTGTGGAGACGGCAGGACGCTGGGTGGCAGAAGGGTGTCGTCGGCTTCACATTGTTGACTTAGATGGCGCCTTGGCAGGTAAAAGCGTCAGTTACGAAGTTGTCAAAGCGATTGCGTCGAGCTTTCCAAAACTGGTGATCCAGTTAGGCGGTGGTATTCGCTCACTGACAATCATTGAGCGCTATATCGACGCGGGCGTTAAAGACTTGGTGCTTGGCACCCAAGCGGTTGAGCGTCCGAGCTTTGTGGATGAAGCGGCCGAGGCCTTTCCTGGTCATATCATTGTCGGACTTGATGGTGTGAAAGGACGGGTCGCGATCCATGGCTGGAAGACCGTCACAGAGTTTGGGGTGCTCGACCTTGCCCGCCGATTTGAGCAAGCGGGCATCGAAGGCATCGTCTACACCGATATTGAGCGCGATGGCATGATGTCGGGTATCAATCTTGAGGCAACCGTGCATCTTGCTGAAGCCATTAATGTACCTGTCATCGCTTCTGGTGGTATCAATCAACTTGCTGATATCGAAACGTTAGCGGCGCTACCCCGATCTGAAACCGGCGGGATTCAGGGGGTTATTACAGGCAGAGCCATCTATGAGGGTACGCTCAGTTTGTCGGAGGCGATAGCGGTGACTCAGTCTTATCGTTGAGCAGCGCGATACCTTTCAGAAGGGTCAGGGCCTGGCCCAGTTGGAAATCATTTTCTACTGCTGCCGAAGGAGCAACCGCAGTTGCAGTTGCGTCATCGGTACTCGGCGCATTGAGATGGCCTCGCAAGTCGCGCTCCTGAAGCCTGAAGGGATTGCTTTTGATCTTGGTAACTGTTGACCGGTCAACCCACAAGTCAGGCAGGATGCCCTCTGCCTGAATGGAGCGCCCTGCAGGCGTGAAGTATAAAGCGGTTGTGAGTTTGATGGCTTTGTCGCTGGTTAACTGCAATATGGTTTGGACAGAACCTTTGCCAAAGGTTCTGGTGCCCATCACAATAGCCCGGCCCTGATCCTGCAAAGCCCCGGCAACAATTTCAGAAGCTGAGGCTGAGCCTTCATTGACAAGCACGACGAGCGGAATGTCAGCAAGAAGCTGGGCTTGGGTTGCCCGATATTCCATTGCCGCGTTTTCCAGTCGACCTTCGGTGTAAACGATGAGGCCGCCAGTCAAGAAAAGATCTGACATCGTCACCGCCGCTTGCAATACCCCGCCTGGATTATTTCGCAAATCGATGATGAGCCCTTCAATGGGCATGATCTCGGACAGCTTGGCGATGGCGTCGGCAACCTCTTGCCCTGTGTCTGCCTGAAATTGTGCGACGCGAACATAGCCAAAATTAGGCTCGAGAAATTGCTCTCTGACGCTAGCAACGTTGATGACTTCTCTGGTGAGATCAAATTCGATGGGGGCAGACTCACCAGGTCGGACCACGCTCAGCTTGACACTGCTGCCAGGCTCGCCCCGCATGATGTCGACCGCCTCGTTGATGCCCAAACTACGAATAGATTGTCCGCCAATTTCGACGATCAAGTCACCGGCCTGGATACCTGCTTCGGCGGCGGGCGTGCCGTCGATGGGTGACACCACTTTAATGACACCATCTTCGGTACCAATCTCGATCCCCAAGCCGCCATAATTGCCGGTCGTCGTCTCCTGCAGTTGTTCAAAGGACTCTGAGTCCAAAAAGGCCGAATGGGGATCTAGTTGATCAAGTAGACCCCTGATGGCGTTTTCCAGTAGGACTTTATCGTCAACGTCCTCGACGTAAGCTTTGGAGATTCGATCAAAGGCCTCTGCGAAAATTCTGAGTTCCTCGAGCGGTAGCCGGGTCTCTTGACGGGTTACTTCCGGCGGCGTGTCGGTTTCACTCGATGCTGAGAGCGAGCATCCCATGGTCAGCATTACCAAGCAGACAAGTCGTAACATAGAGGTTCCTTTTTAAATAATGGTGCCGGCGACATCCGCTTACAGTGTACGAGATTGCCGCGTGACTGGCTTGCACCAGGCGAGGGGATCAACGGGGTTACCTTGATCACGGATTTCAAAATAGCTGCCACTCATTGCTTGACCTCCGCTGCGTCCCACCTCGGCAATGGTTTGCCCGCCAACAACCCAATCACCGACCTCAGGGAATATCACTTGATTGTGACCATATAGGCTCATAAAACCGTCGCTGTGTCTCAGTATGATGAGCAGGCCAAACCCGCGCAACCAATCTGCGAATACCACCCGACCATAATGCACTGCGCTGACTTTTTCTCCGGACGCAGCATCGATGAATAGACCGTCCCAACGGATGCGGCCATCCAGTCGTTTTTCTCCGAAACGATGCCGAATTACGCCGCTCGTGGGGAGATCAAGGGAGCCCTTTCGACTTGCCATCGTTGCAAAATCGACTGATTGAGGCAACCCAAAACTATTGCGTCTTAGACGATCAAGCAGGGCCAACAAATTGTTTTTATCTTCTTCGAGGACTCGTCTTTGGCTTTCTGTTGAATCAAAGGCTTCTTTTAGGATTTGCGCTTGCTGAGCGAGTGCAATCCGCTGACGCTTTAAGTCATCCTGAGATTCACTGATTGAGCGCGCCGCGTTTTTGGCGATTTCAATTTCCCGGTTGAGGGCCTGCTCATTATTCGATAAGTCGAGCAAGATGACCTCAAAAGCATTGATCTCGCGGAGCTTTGCTTCGCTTAAGTATTTATAGTTTTGCGATAGTCGAGCCATTTGATTGGGATCTTCCTGGTTTAGCAGCACCCGTAGCAGCCCCCGATCACCTAGTCGGCTGGCTGCACGAAGATGTTCTTTAACCCGCTCTGCTTTTTCAGTTTTGCGAGCCTCGAGCTCAAGACGGTGGTCTTTGAGCATACTGATTTGAGTTTTGGCGGCGATAGCCTGGGTCTCGGCCGCCCGGAGTCGCTTCAGCGTTGCCGCTATATCGGTATCCAAGGTTTGAATAGCCGTCTGTTGTAGGGCTTGATCAGCACGAATCGCGGACTGGCTTTGTTCAATGGCGGTCAAATTTTGCTGGACGGTATCGAGCTTGTCCTCAAGATCGGCTTCTTCATCGGCGAGTGCGGTACAAATGAGCAAAAGTCCAAGGATGCTGTTGGTTAGGGCTTGAAAACAGACCCAAAAGATGACTCTCAAGAGGCGATTACCGTTTGCTCTTGATGGCCGACGAGTAACGACTGGCCGGTCATCTCGCTTGGGGTTGGTAGTTCCATCATCGCCAATAGGGTCGGCGCGATATCGCTGAGCTTACCCCCGCCTCGAAGACCGACGGGTTTGTTGCCGACGTAAATTAATGGCACCAGCTCAGAGGTGTGTGCAGTGTGGGGTTGACCGGTGGTGGTATCGAGCATTTTTTCACAATTACCGTGGTCAGCAGTGATTAATATGTCGCCACCCACTGCTCTAGAGGCATCGACAACGCGCTGCAAACACTGATCAAGTGTCTCCACTGCTTTGATGGCGGCAGTTAAATTGCCAGTGTGGCCAACCATATCGCCATTCGCATAGTTGCACACAATGAGCCGATGACGCTGCGCGCTGATAGCTTGGCAGAGTTCGTCTGTTAGCACGCCAGCGCTCATCTCAGGTTGTAGGTCGTAGGTGCTAACGTCCGGCGACGGCACCAAGATACGCTCCTCGAGGGCAAAAGGTTGCTCCTGGCCGCAGGAAAAAAAGAACGTCACGTGGGCATACTTTTCGGTTTCTGCGATTCGTAGTTGTGGCAAGCCTAAATTCGATAGGTGCTCACCTAGACCGTTGTCGATCGTCTCCGGCGGAAAGGCTAAAATTGTCGATAGGTTTTCCGCATATTGGGTGAGCGTCGTGAAGCCAGAAATCTCAATGGCGGATTGCTCGAAGCGATCAAAGGAAGTGCTGACGAAAGCTTCAGTTAATTGTCGAGCTCGATCTGCCCTAAAATTCATGAAAAGCAGTTCATCCCCAGGTTCAATGGCCGTTGCACCGGCATCGGCAGCAATGACTGTGGGTTGCACGAACTCATCGGTTTCGCCCCGAGCATAGGCAGCGGTCAGAGCCGCGACCGGGTCAGTGAACACATAGTCGGATTGCCCCGTGCAAATGACATCATAGGCTGCCTGAGTTCGCTCCCATCGGTGATCTCGATCCATGGCGTAGTAGCGGCCGCAAATGGACGCTATTTGGCCAACGCCCAGCTCCTCCAAAACCGCGAGTAGCTTATTGAGTGAATCGGTAGCCGATTGGGGTGGCACATCTCGGCCATCCAAAAATGCGTGAACTTTAAGGTTACTCACACCCTGGCGAACCGCAGACTTAATGGCGGCATGAATCTGCTGCTCATGGCTATGAACGCCGCCCGGTGACAAAAGCCCGAGGATATGCAGGCAGCTTCCCGACTGCGCCACGGCTTTAAAGCGTGCATTTAGGTTTGGATTGGTAAAAAAACTGCCATCCTTGATGGCTGCATTGATCCGGGTGAAGTCTTGATAAACGACTCGACCAGCACCCAAATTCATATGGCCGACTTCAGAGTTACCCATTTGTCCCTCAGGCAACCCAACATCTGTGCCCGAGCCAGAAATCAGTTCGTGCGGCACAGAGCTATAAAGTGAATCCAAAAAGGGCGTTGATGCAAGGGCGATGGCATTGGCATCAGTATCGAGGCGATGACCAAAGCCGTCGAGAATGATCAAGGTTGTTGGTGCGTCGCTCACGAGGGCAGATTCCTAACAAAGAGTTAAGTTTAGCGGTAATCGATCATGGGATAAATATCAGCCGGTGTTAGTGAGACCTGCCATCCAGCGTGTATAATCGCCGGCAGAATGTGAAAAGGTACGATGACATTGCAGCAGGTGTTTGAATTTGTCGGGAATCATCCGATTCTGGTAGGGCTATTTTTCGCGTTACTCGTAGCGCTGATCATAACCGAGCGAAAGAAAGGCGGCGAATCCGTGACGGCCCAGGTGCTCGTTCGCTTGGTCAATAAAGATAATGCCGTTGTGGTCGATTTGCGCGATAAAAATGAGTTTTCAGCGGGCCATATTGCTGGTGCGATCAGTTTGCCTTATGCAAGTTTTGCGACTCGTAGCGATGAACTCAACAATTTTAAGAATCGGCCTGTGGTCTTGGTCTGCAAGATCGGACAGCACTCGAGTGCCATCGGCAGCAAGCTAATGGCGGCAGGCTTTTCAGATGTTAAAAGACTCTCGGGCGGCATGACAGAATGGCTAGGCGCGAATCTGCCGGTGGTCAAGTAGCGATGGTTGAGGTCACCCTATACACAACTCGGTATTGTCCTTTTTGTGTGCGCGCCAAGATGTTGTTAGAGGCCAAGCAAGTGCCTTTTACCGAAGTTGCCGTCGATCATGACCCCGCGGCGCGACAGGTTATGATGCAACGTTCTGGTCGGCATACGGTGCCGCAAATTTGGATCGGGGATGAACATATAGGCGGTTGTGACGAACTGTTTGCCTTAGAGCAAATGGGGCAGCTGAATCAAAAATTAGGAGCAGACAATGAGTGAGTCGAACCAGGGGCAAGAGCCCAAATTTGCGATTCAGCGTGTGTATTTAAAAGACGTATCCTTTGAATCGCCAAGTTCACCAGAGAGTTTCAGGCAGTCGCCAAAACCCTCAGTAAATTTAGACTTAAATGCCAGACATGTTTTGGTTGAGTCGGGTATTTATGAGGTCATTTTGTCGTTGACGCTAACAGCCAAAGACGACAACGATAAAACGTTGTATTTAGCAGAAGTTCAACAAGCCGGTATTTTTGTAATTGATGGATTGGATGAAGCAGGAAAGGATCATATGTTGGCTAGCTTCTGTCCGAGTATATTGTTTCCCTACGCCCGAGAGAATATCGATTCACTGATCGTTAAGGGCAGTTTCCCTCCGCTCATGTTAGCGCCGGTTAATTTTGATGCGCTTTACGAGCAAGCTAAATTAGCCAAAGAACGCCAGGACGCCTCAGTTCAGTAATATTCGAAATTGAATTGTCGTAATGCCTCGAATAAAACAATGGCCGTGGCATTTGAGAGATTGATGGAGCGGCTATCAGGTTGCATGGGAATCGTCAGGGTAGCAGTGAAAATATCAGAGAAGAGTAGGTCTTCTGGTAAACCGCGAGTTTCAGGTCCAAATACAATAAAGTCATTAGCTTCAAAACGAAATTGGTCGTAGCGATGACTGCCCTTGGTGCTTGCAGCGAGCAAACGTGCGTCAGGATTTTTCGACATCAAGGACTGTAAATTGGGGTGTAGCGCCACCGATGCATAGTCTCGATAGTCGAGCGCCGCACGTCTAAGAAGTTTTTCGTCCAGAGAGAAACCTAAAGGTTCGACTAGATGCAGTCGAGCGCCAGTGTTAGCGCATAAGCGCATGATGTTGCCGGTGTTAGGCGGAATTTCGGGCTCGAACAAAACAACATTGAACATGTCACGCAATCTCTTTAGCGAGGCGCTTAATCCTCCGAGGAATCGTGCTCCATGTCCAGCTCTTGCATCTTTCTCGTCAACGTATTGCGCCCCCAACCCAAGAGAATTGAAGCATCCCGCTTGCGACCCTGGGTGTGCGCGAGCGTGACCTCAATCAGGGCTCGCTCAAATTTGGGAAGCGCTTCTCCCAGCAATCCGGTTTCGGGTAACCCTTGGGCCATCAATTGCGCCTCTGCCCAATGACTAAGTTGTGCGGCCCAATCGCTTTCTTGGGGTGCGGAGCTGGTATTAACAGGCACCAACTCCGGGGGCAGATCGGTAAGATGCACGTCCCGACCAGTTGCCATTACAGTGATCCAACGGCAAAAGTTCTCAAGCTGTCTCACGTTACCGGGCCAGGGTAACTCGGCAAGGTAACGCAGCGTGTCTGGTAATAAAACTTTCGGCTCGTCCTCAAGCTCTTGCGCCGCTGTCTGCAGAAAATGGTCGAGCAGGAGCGGAATGTCTTCTCGTCGATCGGCGAGATTCGGTAAGTGGAGACGAATAACGTTTAAACGATGAAACAAGTCTTCTCTAAATCGGTTCTCCGCTACGAGCGTTTCTAGGTTTTGATGCGTTGCGGCAATGACGCGAACATTGGCGCTTCTTGGTTCGTGGCCGCCGACGCGGTAAAACCGACCGTCTGATAAAACTCGTAGCAACCGGGTTTGGGTTTCCGCTGGCATGTCACCAATTTCGTCTAGAAATAAAGTGCCCCCGTCGGCTTGCTCAAATCGGCCGACTCTGGCCTGATTAGCGCCCGTGAACGCGCCTTTCTCGTGGCCAAAGAGTTCTGATTCAATCAGGTCTTGAGGAATCGCCGCCATGTTAAGCGCGACAAAGGGATTGTCCTTTCTTGGACTGTGCCGGTGTAACGCATGGGCAACGAGTTCTTTGCCCGTGCCAGATTGTCCATTGATCAGTACTGTGACGTGAGAGCGGGAGAGACGTCCGATAGCGCGAAATACCTCCTGCATGGCAGGGGCTTTTCCGATGATCTCATTCGGGGGATCATAATCGACGGTTGACTGGGGATCTTTACTTTCAGAAAGATTGGCTAACGCCCGCTTGACCACTGAGACGGCTTCATCAACTTCAAAAGGCTTAGGGATATACTCAAACGCGCCGCCTTGAATTGATGATACGGCACTATCGAGGTCTGAGTGGGCAGTCATGATAATGACCGGTAGGTCAGGACAGGTCTGTTTGATTTCAGCCAGCATCGCTAATCCATCCATGCCATGCATACGGATGTCACTGACGATGACTTCGGGTTTTTCGTCCTGGAAACGCGCTAATAGTGATTCAGCGGACTCAAAGCATGTTACCTGCAGCCCTTCCTTTGACAAGGCTTTGTCCAGTACCCAGCGGATGGACTTCTCATCATCGGCCACCCAGATGGTGTTTCCAATGCTCATGACGGTGCAATCTCCAGAGGAATGATAATGCTGAATTGTGTTCTGCCAGGCTCCGAATTGAACTCAATAATGCCACCATGTCGATGGACAATGGCATGGGCGACACTGAGCCCAAGGCCGGTGCCGTCTGGCCTACCGGTAATCATGGGTAAGAAAAGATTATCTCGGAGTTCCAAAGGAATGCCTGGACCATTGTCGATGATGTCGATTTTAAGGACGTTACGATGAAGCACCGATGCAATGGTAAATCTCCGTTCGGTTCGGGTTACCAGCTTGATGGTGGGGTTGGTAGATTTGCTCAGAGACTGCATAGCGTTTCTAAGAATGTTTAGCAGTGCCTGAAACATAAGATCGGTGTCGATCCAAACGTCTGGGATCGAAGGATCATAGTCTCGGTTCATGCCGATGGTGAAAGGCGCCTCTAGCTCGATTAGCTTGCGAGCTCGCTCAAGAATTTCATGAATGTTTCCAGCCCTAAGCTCAGACGGTTGGTTCGGCCCCAAGAGCCTATCAACAAGGGTTTTTAATCGGTCGGTTTCTTCAATAATAATCGAGGTATATTCTTTGAGTTCCGGAGACTCAAGCTCCTCGTGCAAGAGTTGTGCGGAGCCTCGGATGCCGCCAAGGGGATTCTTAATTTCATGGGCTAGGCCGCGAATCATCTGTTGAGTGCCTTCTTGATGCTCTCGATGTACGTTATCGCGATCGATTCTCAAGTAGCGGTCGAGGGCGATAACTTCAACAATCAGGGCCGCATCGGAAGCCTCTGAGATGGGCGACACTGTAAGATCAACCGTGACGAAATCGCCACTTAGGAGTTCGATCTGGGCTTGCCTTTGAGTGTATGGGCGGCTATCGGCGAGAGCGTCGACTAACAGGGGTTCTAAGAGGCGCCATCCTGGCACCAAGGAAGAAAGTCGTTTCTGAAGGGCGCGTTTCTCTGAAAGTTCAAAAAGGCTTTCAGCAGACTGATTGAGTTGCAGCAGATTGAGATCCTGATCGAGGATCAGCACGGAAGTTGTGAGATTATCGAAGGCGGTATCTGACATGAGCGTTCGTTCAATGACGTTCTGAGATTGATAGGTCTGGTTCATAGCCAGTGCATTTGCAAAATCCGCACCAGTATTCGAAGGGCTGGGAGTTCCAGTTTGCGAGGGTCTTCTGGTTTAAGCGCAATGATACCGCACCATAATGGTGCGATCTAGAGTTTACCCTGCCTATCGAGGGATAAATCGTCGGACGTCTAATTTCAGTGCCGGAGACTCACTAAGAATTGCTCCGCTATCTTGGTCGATCACCACCAATCTAAACGTCTGGACACCTCGCTCGACCCCTTGAACTACGGTTTGTCCCGGCGTCGCTAAGGCATCGATGGTTTGATCAGCAGATTGGATTTTTAATTGGTGTCGAGGAAATAACCGCGGCTCAACTTGAGCGATAAAAGTGAGTTGTCCCCCGGTCGCCTGAACCCTTTCACTGCCTTTTAGGCTCTGTAAGGATAACCGGTAGTTAGGTGCGCTATCTTCCGCCAGGGGCAGCCCAGTAGGCGCAAGCATAAGCATGAAAAGACACAGCACCGCGTAAAACCGCATAGGCCTATTCCCGAGATAGCGTCAGTAAACGTTATAAAAATTATCGCCTCAAGGAAAGTGCTTTCCTGCAAAGGCATGCAGTGGGGTAGGATGCCGCGAGCGCCTTGTTGGCGCTCGCTATTGGCATTAAAGGTTAGCTTAACGCTTCCTTGGTTGTCTTGATGATAGCCGCCGCGACCTTGTAAGGATCTGCATTAGAGGCTGTTCTTCGATCTTCGAGACGGCCTTTCCAACCGTCCGTCACGGTGCTGACAGGAATCCGGATGCTGGCACCTCGATCAGACACGCCGTAACTGAACTGATCGATGGACTGAGTCTCATGCTTACCTGTTAATCGCTGATCATTCTCCGCGCCGTAAACGCTCATATGACGCTCGATATTGCGGCCGAAGTTCTCGCAGATTTTGGTGAAGACTGCTTCATCACCGTTGTCGCGCATTGCGCCGTTAGAGAAGTTCGCGTGCATGCCAGACCCGTTCCAGTCAGTATCCCCGAGAGGTTTGGGATGATAATTGATGGCGTAGCCGTACTTTTCGCCGGTTCTTTCGAGCAAGTAGCGTGCAAGCCAAATCTGATCACCTGCTTCATGAGCGCCTTTGGCGAAGATCTGGAATTCCCATTGCCCTGCGGCAACCTCGGCGTTAATGCCTTCCACATTTAAGCCCGCCTCGAGACACAGGTCTAAGTGCTCTTCTACGCAATCCCTACCATAGGTGTTTTTACCACCTACACTGCAGTAGTAGGGCCCTTGCGGCGCAGGGAAGCCTCCCATTGGAAAACCGGGAGGTAGATCGGTGGTGATATCCCACAGGAAGTATTCTTGCTCGAACCCGAACCAAAAATCTGCATCATCGTCATCGATGGTGGCCCGTCCATTTGACTCATGAGGACTGCCATCTGGGTTGAGGACCTCAGTCATGACCAGGTAGCCATTGTTACGGTCAGGATCTGGAATAATTGCGACGGGCTTTAGCAAGCAGTCGGAGCTCCCGCCTTCGGCCTGTTGAGTTGAGCTCCCGTCAAATACCCACATGGGACAATCTTCGAGCTTGCCAGAGAAATCGGTTCTAACCATTGTTTTACTGCGTAGGCTTTGGGTTGGCTGATAACCATCTAGCCAGATGTATTCGAGTTTTGACTTCATAAGTAGTGCTGCTCCTTCTTTTTGACAATACAAAGGTCGAGTTGAGATTACGGTCCGCCGTCAGAATCGGGTCGAGGAGACGGTCAAGTTGTCCGGAGAACCCTGCAACGCTAGTAGAGAGCAAAGAGCATGCCATAAGCCAACGAATAGTAACTCATTGAATACCCTCATAATTACGGGCATTTTGGCGACGCGGGTAACGGTATTTGCACTAATATAGAGCAAAATTTAGCGATTTTGATCAATTTTGGTGCGCACATCTTCTGCCGGGCGGTTTCTCCTCGGAAACCGCTCAGAACGATGAAGAAAAGTCGCAAGGATCGAGTATTTGAGTATAATCCCGCTCCTTCGGCTTAGGCCCCAAGTTGGACGCACCCCTCAATGTCAGAAAAAATGCGAAACATAGCGATTATTGCGCACGTAGACCATGGCAAAACCACCCTGATCGATAAGTTACTGTCTCAGGCTGGTGCATTAGCTCGGGGCGACGAGAGCGGTGAACGGCTGATGGACTCAAATGACCTTGAAAAAGAACGGGGCATTACAATTTTGGCCAAGAACACGGCTCTAGATTGGCGCGGCACGAGGATCAATATCGTTGATACCCCAGGGCACGCCGATTTTGGTGGTGAGGTTGAACGCATTTTGTCCATGGTAGATTCTGTGCTGTTGCTGGTAGATGCCGTTGATGGGCCCATGCCGCAAACTCGGTTTGTTACGCAAAAAGCTTTCAGTAATCATCTCAACCCTATCTTGATGGTAAACAAAGTGGATCGAGAGGGCGCCCGCCCTGATTGGGTGGTTGATGAAGTGTTCGAACTGTTTGATCGGTTAGGCGCGAATGATACCCAGTTGGATTTTCCGGTTGTTGTGGGGTCAGCGATTCAAGGCGTAGCAGGGCCTAGCGCTGATGCCTTGGGTGACAATTTGGACTATCTTCTAGACCTGATTGTTGATCACGTGCCGCCGCCAAAAGTGGTCACAGGTGGCGGGCTTCAGATGCAAATCAGTGCTCTAGATTATAACAGTTATGTCGGACTCATTGGTTTAGGCCGAATCTCAAGGGGTTCGGTTAAGCGTGGTCAAAGTGTCGCTGTCGTAGATTCAGAGGGACGCATCAAGAAAGCTAAGATCCTTCAGGTCATGGGTTTCTCAGGTTTAAATCGTGTAGAGGTACCTTCTGCCTCGGCCGGAGATATTGTTTGTGTCTGTGGAATCGACGATCTTAAGATTTCAGACACAATATGTGATGTCGATCAGCCTGAAGCGCTGCCAGCGCTTGTCGTAGATGAGCCAACAATCTCGATGACTTTTCAAGTCAATACGTCGCCTTTTGCCGGTCGAGATGGTAAATATGTCACCAGCCGAAACCTGAAGGATCGTCTCGAGCTAGAGCTCCAATATAATGTCGCGCTTCGAGTTGAACCGGGCGATAGCGCGGACAAATTTGTTGTATCTGGTCGAGGCGAATTACATCTTGGTGTGTTAATCGAAACGATGCGTCGGGAAGGTTATGAGCTAGGGGTGTCTAGACCTGAGGTAATCTTGAAAGAAATCGAGGGCGTTATTCAGGAGCCCTACGAAAATCTAAGCATCGATGTTGATCAGCAGCATCAAGGCGCGGTAATGGAAGTGATTGGCCAACGTAAGGGCACACTCGCTAACATGGTGCCAGATCCCAAAGGTCGAGTGCGGCTCGATTTCGTTATTCCAACTCGGGGTCTCATCGGATTTCGATCAGAGTTTATGACGTTGACGTCTGGTGGCGGCATCATGAGCAGTGTGTTCTCGCATTATGGCGAGCATCTCGGAGTTGATCTCAACCGTCGGCGTAATGGCGTATTAGTGTCTATGGTCAGTGGCAAGAGCTTGGGTTTCAGTTTGTTCAATTTGCAGCCTCGTGGTCGTTTGTTCATCCACCCTAATGAAGAAATCTATGAGGGGATGATTATAGGCCTGCATTCTCGGGGTAATGACCTGCCCGTGAATCCGATTAAAGGTAAACAATTGACCAACATTCGAGCTGCCGGTACTGATGAGAATATTGTGTTAACGCCGCCAGTGCAGTTTACCTTAGAGCAAGCGGTTGAATTTATAGACGAGGATGAGTTGGTTGAAATTACGCCAAACCACATCCGGATTCGAAAAAAGCTGCTCACCGAAAACGAACGAAAACGTGCCTCTCGGGTACGCGAGGTCTAGTGTGTGCTAACGCTTTATCCGGAAATAAAGCCGTATGCCCGATACAAGATGCCCGTGGATGCCATCCATGAACTGTACGTTGATGAAAGCGGCAACAAGGATGGCATACCGGTAATCTTTGTTCACGGAGGGCCAGGCACTGGTTGTGACTTTGATAGTCGACGTTATTTTAATCCGGCGCGTTACCGAATCGTCCTAATCGATCAGCGGGGGGCAGGCCGCTCCACGCCTTCTGGCAGTCTGCAAAATAATACGTTGCCGGATTTGGTTGAAGATCTTCTGAAACTGCAAAGATTCCTAGGGATAGAGAAATCGCTGGTGTTCGCTGGCGGTTTCGGCAGCACAGTGGCGCTGGCTTTTGCCATCAAATTCCCTGAGCGCTTGCTGGGGCTCATATTGAAGGGAATTTTTCTAGGCCGCCAAACGGATATCGATTGGATCTATCGGTTGGGCGCTTCGCAATTTTTCCCCGATGCTTGGCGAGATTTTATCGCGCCGCTTCCGGATGGCTTTAAGGAGGACCCTTGTTTAGGTTATAGCCAACTCATGCGCTCGAGTAACGAGCTGGAGCGCACGGCTGCTGCCAAGGCTTGGTCTTTATGGGAGGCTCGCTGCAGTAATCTTCGAACGCATCAACGACTGATCGACTATTACAGCGCACCTCAGCGAGCCCTCTTAAAGTGTATTATCGGCACCCACTACATGGTCAATGGTTGCTTCTTATCACCCAATGAATTGCTTCTAAATATTCATGCCCTGAAGGAGATCCCTGGGATCCTTGTGCAAGGACGTTTTGATGTGTTGACGCCGATGGTCAACGCCCAGTTGCTGTCGGAGCGCTGGCCCAATAGTGAATTGATGGTGGTTCGAGAAGCGGGTCACGGCGCAAATGACAGCGCAATGATTGACGCGCTGATTCGGGCGACGACAACGTTTGCAGAGCGCTTGGAGCCCCGGCTTGGTATTCGCTCATGAAAGCGCTGATTCAAAGAGTCCTACAAGCAGAGGTTCGCATAGACGGCGCTATTCAAGGGAGCATTGGCCCAGGATTGCTGGTGTTTTTAGGGGTGGAGCGTGACGACAACGAAGCCATAGCAGATCGACTCTTGCAACGGGTCGTCCGTTATCGGGTATTTTCCGATGATGACGGGCATATGAATTTGAACGTCCTAGATATCGAGGGCAGCTTGTTGGTAGTCTCTCAATTTACCTTGGCAGCAGATACTCAAAAGGGGCTCCGCCCATCTTTTTCAGCAGCAATGTCGCCAGCAGAAGCTGAACCTTTGTACGATTACTTCGTTCGAGAGACAGCGCAATACGTTCCGGTTCAGCAGGGCAAATTTGGTGCCGACATGGCGGTGAGTTTGATTAATGATGGGCCCGTCACATTTTTGTTAGCGGTGTCGTGATGAGGGCTGATATCCCGTAACGAGCAATATCATTTAGCTTCCATCCTCATCAGCCTCTGAGCTGGGGATCAATGCACTAAATAGTATCCCTGCCTCAAAGAGTAACCACATTGGAATCGCAAGTAGTATCTGAGATACCACATCCGGCGGCGTCAGTAACATACCGACAAAGAAGCAGCCCACAATAACGAATGCGCGCTTTGCCTTAAGCGCCTCGGTGCTGGTCGCGCCAGTCCATATTAATAAGACTGTCGCGATCGGAATTTCAAAGGCAATGCCAAAGGCAAAAAAGAGCTTGAGCACGAAATCTAAATATCGATTGATGTCAGTCATGATCGTCACGCCCTCGGGCGCGATACTGGTAAAGAAGGCAAAGATGAGAGGGAACACCACAAAATACGCAAAAGCCATCCCTAAGTAGAACAGAAGAATGCTCGAAATTAACAAAGGACCTGCAATCCGTTTTTCATTAGCGTAGAGGCCAGGGGCTACAAAGGCCCAGAGCTGATGGAGAATCACTGGGATTGCCAAAAAGATCGATAAAACGAGAGAGAGTTTAAATGGTGTTAAGAAAGGTGACGCGACCTCAGTTGCAATCATGCTCGAACCCTCAGGTAAAAAGGCCTTAAGCGGTGCGGCAACGTAGCCATAGATCTCATTGGCGAAGAAAAACATTGGGATAAATATGACGGCAACGGCGGCCACACTTTTGAGTAACCGGCTCCTTAATTCGATCAAATGTTCGACGAGTGGTTGGCCTTGCTCGTCGTCTTCATGATGACTAGTTGCGGTCATGAGGAGGTCTTTCTGAGGTGTTTTCCTGCCCTGTTGATTGAAAGGCCTGGTCTTGCGCTTTCACAAGGCTGCTAGCCTCTCGAGCGGTATCAGCAATCGCGGCTTTGGATTTTTCAATTTCTTTTAAGATCGCTTCGTTGTGCAATTGTTGTTTGATCTCGTCAGCGCCAATACCGTGCTCTATTTCACGCCGCAGATCATTAAAGCCGCGTTTTAATCGACCAAACCAAAGGGCTAGGGTGCGCAAAGTCGAAGGAAGTTGCTCCGGGCCAATGACAATGAGGCTAACGATGGCGATGATCACTAGCTCAGGGAAACCGATGTCGATCATAGGTTAGGAAGCGTCTTTTTCGGACGTCTCAGGTTTTGCCTCTTTAGTCTCAACGGCGTTTTGTTTGTCTTCTTCTGTAACTGCGCTGCGGAAACCCCGAATAGCGGAGCCAAGGTCGCTGCCGAAATTTTTCAGTTTTTTACTGCCAAATACCAGTAGCACAATGGCCAGCAGGATAATGAGTTCAGTTGGACCGGGCATGGTTTACTCCGAATGGGTTAAGGATCTAGCCTGCTTCTCTTCAATCCCAGAGATACCTTCTCTGCGGTTTAATTCTTCAAACACAGCCTGTGGCGTTAAGTCATTATGCGCCAACAAAACCAAGGAGTGAAACCAAAGATCAGCCATCTCAGAGACAATAGCCTCAGGGAGGCCGTCAGCTTGGTAATTCTTGGCCGCAAGAATCAGCTCAAGAGATTCTTCTCCAATTTTTTCGAGAATCTTATCCAACCCTGCATGATGCAAGCTGGCAACATAGGAAGTCGTCGGATCGGCATCTTTTCGATCTTGGATCGTTGTAAAAAGCCTGCTGACAATCGTATCAGTCATTCGGGGTACATCTCCGCTGGATCTTTAAGGACAGGGGCGGTATCAACCCAGGCACCATCAATCAGTTGCCGATAAAAACAGGTTGCCCGGCCTGTGTGGCAAGCGATGCCGCCGGACTGGACGACTCGCCAAGTTAATACGTCGCCATCACAGTCAAGGTGAATGCTTTTAATGGTTTGGTTATGCCCTGAGGATTCTCCTTTTTGCCAAAGCCGTTGCCGAGACCGCGAGAAATAATGCGCAAACCCAGTTTTCAGGCTTTGAACAAAGGCTTCCTCGTTGATCCAAGCGACCATCAGCACTGCATCATTAAGATCGTTAATAGCAATGGCTGGCATTAAGCCCTCATCATTAAAATTAAGTTCATCGAGTGCTGCATTAATCATTGTTGGTTTCCTTGCTACGTGCAACGAGAAAAACACCAACGCCTATGATACCCAACCCTAGGATTAACATGCCAATGGAGATCGTCACGTCCATGAGCTTAAGGGCGTAGCCTGTAATTAGAGGTAAGGCCATGATCATAAAGCCATCTCGCCGTCGCTGGCGGGCAAGCTGCTTGGTCAACGCGTTCTCGAGCGTATTGAGGGCTTTACTCTGGGTGACTTGGGCTTTGCTTAATTGCTCAATGCGTCTAGAGGCTAATAAAAGGTTCTTGGGTAAATCCGGAAGTTCATGTAGCAGCTCGGGTCCTAATAGCAAAAGGTCTTGAACGACTCTCTTAGGGGAAAGGCGATCTTTCCGCCAAGTTTGCATGAAAGGCGCGGCGGTTTGCCACAAATCGAGATCGCCATATAAATGTCTGCCAATACCTTCGATGTTTAATAATGTCTTTTGAAGAAGCACGAGCTGCGGTTGAACCTCCATATTGAACTGTCGAGCAGCACTGAATAGCTCGACGAGCAGTTTCCCAAAGGCAATATCTGACATGGTTTTGCCAAAGAGCGGCGCGCAGGTATCTCGAATTACCCGTTCAAAGGCATTGATATCGGTGTAGGCAGGTACCCAGCCGCTTTCAACATGCGCTTCGGCGATATCTCGGTAGTCCTCGTTAAAAAAGCTGATCAGATTGCGACCGAGGTAATTTCGGTCTTGGCGCGTCAGGCTGCCAATAATGGCGCAATCTAGAGCGATGTAAGTGGGGTCTTTGGGATCACTGGCATCGATTAAAATATTGCCTGGGTGCATATCCGCGTGAAAGAAATTGTCGATAAAGACCTGTGTGAAAAAAATCTCAACGCCAAGATTCGCGAGACGCTCAAGGTCAACATTAGCCTCGATCAGTTCGTGGCGATTGCCAATTCCGATGCCAAACACCTGCTCCATGACGATGACGTTTTCGCGGGTATATTGCGGGTGAATTTTCGGCACATAAAGTTTTCCTCTAGGTAGCCAATACTCACGCAATTTTTTTGCGTTGTCGGCCTCTTGGATAAAATCGAGTTCTCCAAGAATGATGGCGCGATAATCTCTCAAGACTTCAAAAAGGTGTAGTCGCCGAGATGCCTGAAAGGTCCGCTCGATGAGGCTGGCGATGCTCTCTAGCATCGCTAAATCAGCGAGTACATCTTGCTCTATGTTGGGCCGTTTGAGTTTGATGACAACCGCTTGGCCATCGAGTAATTGCGCACTGTGAACCTGCGCAATCGATGCAGAGGCAATAGGGGTTTGGTTAACGTGGCTAAAGTGGTCTTTGATAGGAGCGCCGAGGGCCTGTTCGAGAAGGCTCATGGCTAGGTCGGTATCAAATGCGCCAACCTGATCTTGTAATGTTGCTAGCGCATCCGCAACGCGCTCGGGAAGCAGGTCTCGCCGAGTCGATAACAACTGCCCTAATTTGATAAAGGCTGGACCGAGTTCGGTAAGGGCTGAGACGAGATCGGTACCAAGATTTTGGCTCGGTGGCGGTTTAAGAAGAAGCGGCAAACGGATAAATTTAAGCCAAAATGGTGATGTAAGTCCTAAATCAGCGAGGCGATCCAGGCGATACTTCATGAAAATCTTCAGGAGCCGTAGCAGACGTCGATACGATAACCGAAGAGGGTTCATTCCATACTCTTTGTTGCCGGCTCCGGGGAATTGGGCAGCGGCGCTTCACCGTAATGCAAGGCGGCGACGCCGCCGAGTAGATTATCAAAACCCACGCCAACGAAACCCGCTTCCCGCATCATTCCAGCGAGGGTTTCTTGATCTGGGTGCATGGCGATGGATTCGACCAAATATTGATAAGGCGCGGCATCGCCCGTGATCCATTGACCGAGCTTTGGCCAGATTGTGGAAAATTTCTGATACGCCGGCACTAGGGCGGGATGGGCCAGAGTTGAAAATTCAAGGATTACGGCCCTGCAGCCAGGTTTTAGGGCTTTGCGCATGGCTTTGAGCGCAACCTCTTTACGCGTCACATTGCGAAGTCCGAAACCAATGATGATGGCATCAAGGCTTTGGTCTGCGAGCGGCAGCTGCTCGGCGTCTCCGATGGTGAAACTTACGGATTGATAACCTCGGTCAAGCAGTCGGTCGCGACCGACGCGGATCATCTCAGGGTTGATATCGCAAAGTATCACCGTGCCCTCGCGGCCAACCCGGTCAGCAAGTAGCCGGGACAGATCCCCAGTGCCGCCTGCAAGATCCAGCACGGTATGGCCTTTCTTCGCCCGAGTCAGCTCTACTGCCATGCGTTTCATGAGGCGATGACTACCAAGAGACATCAGGTCGTTCATGGTGTCATATTGATTGGCAACCTTCCTAAACACATCCGCAACGCGATCAGCTTTCTCCGATAGAGGCACCTCTTGAAAGCCAAAGTGTGTGTGTTCTTCAGACATACCGAATTACCCAAGCGTAGTGGTGAGATTGTACACCTTTAAATCCATCCGGGGGTTAAGACAGTGCCAGCACGACTGGGTCTCGAGAACCGCCACTTTGTGCGAGTGCGGCTAAATACGTTTGCCAATACGTGTCGCGGTTGATTGCAAGCTCCCGGAGATAGTCCCAACTATAAATGCCCGAATTATGATCATCGGAGAATTCTATGCGAATGGCATAATGCCCTTGGGGAATGATGTTTCGGAAGGAGACCAATCGCTTACCAACCTGGAGCGTGGCCTGCCCTGGTCCATGTCCCTGAACTTCCGCAGAAGGTGAATGAACGCGTAAAAACTCAGCGCTCAGGACAAAAGCCTCTTCCGGGTATAGCAGTTCGAGCAGCGCTGATTGACGATGGACTTTGATTTCTATGGGCTGCACGGTCTACTTGCCTTGAGCTACAGGATATAACGGCTGAGGTCGCTGTCAGCCGCAAGATCGGCTAATCGGGTTTTCACAAATTCGGCATCAATGGTGATGGCGCCACCTTCGGCGCACCCATGATATTCGCCGCCCTCGAAAGAAATGTCCTCGAGCAGTCGCTCCATGACGGTATGCAGTCTTCTAGCGCCGATATTTTCAATGCGCTCGTTGACCTGCCAGGCAATGGTAGCGATTTCGTGAATGCTGTCATCGGTAAATGTTAAGTTGACGGATTCAGTTCGTAATAAGTGCTGGTACTGCTCAATGATGCAATAATCCGGTTCGCGAAGAATGCGTTCAAAGTCGTGGACGGTGAGCGCGTTTAACTCGACTCGTATCGGCAGTCGGCCTTGCATCTCTGGAATCAAGTCCGAGGGTTGGCTCAAATGGAAGGCGCCTGAGGCAATAAACAAAATGTGGTCAGTACGTACGATGCCGAATTTCGTCGAAACATTAGAGCCCTCGATCAAAGGTAACAGGTCTCGCTGCACGCCTTCGCGGGAGACGTCGCCGCCGGTGTGGGCGGCGCTTTTGGCGATTTTATCGATCTCATCAATGAACACGATGCCTGTTTGTTCCACTGCCTCAACGGTTTGGCTCTTAAGCTCGTCATCATCGACTAGACGGCTAGCCTCCTCGTCTTGAAGCGCTTTGAGTGCTGCTTTGACCGACATTCTTTGGCGCTTTTTTTGATCAGCTGCTAAATTCGAGAACATGTTTTGAATCTGGCTCGTCATATCTTCCATGCCGGGCGGCGCCATAATCTCGACGCCCACCTTTGGCGGTTGTACCTCTATCTCGATGTCTCGATCGTCCAGGCTGCCTTCGCGTAGTTTTTTTCGAAGCAGCTGCCGGGTCGAGGATTCGCTATGCTCAGCGTCGTCGCTATCCCTGGCCACTGGCAGAAGCGCATCAAGCACCCGTGATTCAGCGGCATCTAATGCTCGAGGTTTAGCAGCATTGATTTGGCGATCCCTAAGCATTTTATAAGCAGACTCAGTCAAATCTCGAATAATCGATTCTACGTCTCGACCGACATAGCCAACTTCGGTGAATTTGGTTGCTTCAACTTTGATAAATGGCGCATTGGCCAGACGTGCTAGGCGCCGAGCAATTTCAGTTTTACCAACACCGGTCGGCCCAATCATCAGAATATTTTTCGGAGAGATTTCTTGCATCACGTCCTGAGGGAGTTGTTGCCGCCGCCAACGATTGCGTAGGGCTATGGCGACAGCACGTTTGGCGTCCTCTTGCCCGATAATGTGCTTACCAAGTTCGTGAACGATTTCTCGAGGGGTCATGGCGGTCATAAATGGATCCGATGGTTTAGGTACGAGGAAGAGATTCTATGGTGAGGTTTGCATTAGTGTAGATGCAAATGTCAGCGGCTATTATGAGACTTTTTCGTACGATCTCCTCTGCCCCTAACTCGGAGTATTGCAGCAGTCCAGTAGCTGCCGCTTTGGCGTATTGTCCACCAGAGCCGATCGCCATGATACCGTCGCTGGGTTCGATGACGTCTCCTGTACCGGTAATGGTTAAGGAATTTTCTAGATCAGCAACCAACAGGAGCGCTTCTAGCCGCCTTAAGGCGCGATCACTTCGCCAGTCTTTAGCGAGCTCTACCGCCGCGCGAACCAAATGTCCTTGATGTTTCTGTAATTGTGATTCGAACCTTTCGAATAAGGTGAAGGCATCGGCCGTACCCCCGGCAAAGCCAGCGATGACTTGACCATTGTGAAGACGTCGAACCTTCTTGGCGTTGCCTTTCATCACGGTATCGCCTTGCGTGACTTGCCCGTCGCCACCGATGACAACTTGATCGCCACGTCGAACGCACAATATGGTCGTACCCCTTAATTGCTGCAAAAGATGGCCCCCCTCTGATGAATGAATCAGCCGCCCTTCGACGGCAGAAGTAGATACGCGCTGGCTGATATTATAGACCGAGCTTACCAGTTAGGGCTGATTCGCAATCGGAATTGACTCAAAATCATTGGTCGCCAGTAGCATTTGAACGCGATTCAGGTCAGTCTCAGAGGAAACTGGGCCCACCAAGACGCGGTACCAGGTTTTCTCGCCAATGATCTTTGGTTCAACAAATGCTGGCAGTCCGAGTAATAGCAAAGCAGCTCGGCGTTCGTCAGCATCTCGGGGTGAGCCAAAAGAGCCGGTCTGCAGATGATATATCGATGGCGCTGCCTCTGGATCCCTCGCGCTTTGGTAGCCGCTCACGGTTGCCACCTCAGCCTTAGGAAACAGATCGTAAAAGGACCAATCGATGGTGTCGAGGTCAGGTTCGCTGACTCCGGGATCTGGAGAGATAACCGCATTAACGGTAGGTGTCGCGGCCTCCTGATCGGGCAACCAAACCAACAATCCAACCAAGGTCACGCCAGATAGGAGCCCGAGTAGGAAGCCAGAAGCAAAACTGCTCGGTAGACGTCGTTTTTTTTGAGCGGGTGCCATGGCGCTAGTGTAAAAGAAGCAAAGCCGGTTTGCACAAGTTACTTGCGGCTCCCGCCCGGATCCTCTGGGCCTTAAGGGGACCAAGAAAAAGGTCTGTAGGTTGACGTTGCGCTTTGGTAGGTTGTCGTTGCGTTTTGAAAGCAACAAGCATCAGAAAAAATCTGCAGGGTCGACATCAATCGACCATCGAATAGTCCTTGGTGCCGCTTGGGTTAAGGCGACTTGTAGCTGTTGGAGAACTTTATGACGGGCTTGCCGGGACGAAGCGCTGATTAACAACTGCGACCGATGCCAGCCCGCTCGTTTGGCCATTGCTGGACTGGTAGGCCCGAGGATTTCTGTTTGGCGCTCTGCCCTCACTAGACGTTGTACACGTTGCAAAAGCTGATCAGCTAACCCAGGCGTTTTGGCATCAGCTCGGATGAGACCATGGTGCGCGAAGGGTGGTAGTTCATAGCGAGATCGATCCGCAAGCATTTGTTTGGCATAGGTTAGGTAGTCTTGATCGATGAGCGCGTTCAGTCCGGGTAAGTCCGGCATACGACTACTTAGGTAAACCTTGCCCGCCAGCTCATCGCGGCCGCTGCGACCTCCGGTTTGAATGATTAATTGGGCGGTGCGCTCGACGGCTTTAAAGTCAGCACTGAGAAACCCTTGATCGATATCCAACACGACTGCCAGTGTTACAAGCGGGAAATGATGGCCTTTGGCGATGAGCTGAGTCCCAATGAGAATGCAGGGTTCACCCCCTTGAAGCTTTGCTAAAGCCCTATCTAAGCTCAACCGGTCTTTAATGTTGTCGCTATCAATGCGCACGATTGGGAAATCCGGGAAAGCCGTTTGAAAAGTGGTTTCAAGTCGTTGGGTGCCATCACCAACTGGCGTCAAGGTAACGTGTGAGCAATTAGGACAGTGTGTCGGTATGGGGTGTGATGCGCCACAGTGATGGCACTTTAAACCGGTTTGTTGGCGATGAACGGTCAGACGAGCATCGCAAGCCTGGCATTCGGCAATCCAGCGACATTCGGTGCAAAACAGGACAGGTGCATAGCCTCGTCGATTGCGCATCACAAGGACTTGCTCCCCCCGTTCAAGAGTCTCTCGGATTTCTGTGAACAGGGCTTGATTGGGCAGAGGGTCTGACTGGTTGGGCGGCATCGGTAGCATTTGGTACCGCTCGCGTTTAGCCCCGTTGGCTCGATCCAGAAGCTTAAGTAACTGGTATTTTCCTGCTTCAGCGTTGGCAATCGATTCGAGCGACGGGGTTGCCGATCCCAGCACCACAGGAATGCCCTCATTAGCGGCGCGCACCGTCGCTAGATCTCGAGCAGAGTAATGAAAGCCGTCCTGTTGTTTGTAGGAGGTATCGTGCTCTTCGTCCACAATGATGATGCCGATGCTGGCCATTGGCGTAAATATGGCTGATCTTGTGCCGATGATAATTTTGGTGCCGCCGGATCGAGCAGCTTGCCATTGCCGGTTACGTTCAGCGGCCGTCATCCCAGAATGAAGCGCGCCAACCCGACAGTCAAACCTGTCCTGAAAACGGTCAACTGTCTGGGGCGTTAAAGCAATTTCTGGCACCAAAATCAGAGCCTGCTTCCCGGTCCTTAGGACTTGATCAATGAGCCTTAGATAGACTTCGGTTTTGCCACTACCGGTGACGCCGTAGAGCAGGTAGGTCATAGGTTGGTCGAGCTCGACTGCCGCGATCGCTTGTCTTTGGGCTTCAGTTAAAGAAATTGCTGCTTTGAAATGATGAGGAGCGTCATTGGCTGGTACGTCTTTTACTGAGCGCCAGCAAGCCCAGTTTTTTTGGATCAGTCCTCGGATAACCGCGGCTGAATAGCCGGCTTGAGTTAGGTCAGCTCGAGACATCGGCTCAGATGATTGGAGTCTGGTGAGCAACTGAGCCTGTTTAGGGGCCCGAGGCAAATTCCCAACTTTAGCCATTTGAATACCCAGCTCGGTTAGGGTCAGCCGTTCGGTGGCAGCCTCGAGTGCACCGCCGTGCTTGATTTTGCTGGGTAAGGCCGCAGAAAAAACCTCGCCAATTGGATGAAAATAATAATTTGATGCCCAGATCAGCAGGTTCAATAGCGCTTGATCGAAGACTGGCTCGGCATCAAGGATGGCATCGATGGGTTTAAGCTTTGCCGCAGGTGTCACTGGGTCATCGCAAAGACTAATGACGACGCCTGTTAATCTTCGGCGAGCGAACGTAACCGAGACGCGAATCCCAGGTTTTAGGGGTAAAGGGCTCGCATACTCGAAAGTGCCGGGCAAGGGTACCGGAATCGCGATGTTATAGATGGTGGAATTGCTCATGCAGTCCTGTCGCTTAGTTGACTTGGCGTATCAGCATTCGTAATTAAACAAGGCTCGGGTCAATGTAACATGGCTTGCTTCTCTCAATTTCTCTGCTATTATTGGCGCCTTTTTGCGAATAGCACGCTAGGTAAAGTTCATGAAAGCCGATACGCACCCCCAATATGACGCGATAAAAGCAACCTGCAGCTGCGGGAATGTTATCGAGACAAAATCAACAATATGCGAAGACATTTCAATCGAAGTGTGCTCCCAGTGCCACCCTTTTTACACGGGTAAGCAAAAAACCATCGATTCAGCGGGTCGAATCGATCGCTTTAACAAGCGATTCCGTCGCGGCGCAAGCAGCTAGCGATAGTCCAGAGGCCGGCGTTTTGCGTTGCTGTCTTCAAGCTGGTGACGCAAGGGTTCCAGCACTCACAATCGCGCCTAAAAAATGTCCTGATAGTCAGTCGCTTGCTGATTAACGTCTTTTTTCGTTAACGGCGCCGGCGCGAACTCTTGTCTAAAGTACTCGAAAACCCCTCGCTCGTCAGATGAGCTGGTGCGCTCGCCTGTATCGGGGTCTATTTTTACGGAAACAATGCCTTGGGGAAGCGGTTTGGGGCGGGCGGATATGGGTGGCAAGGCACGTTTGGCAAATTCTATCCAGGTTTCTGTCGGCACGGTCGAGCCCCATTCACGATTACCGACCGGCGCGTTGCTCGAAAACCCTGCCCATGCGGTGGCCGCAACCGCCTCGGTATAACCAGAAAACCAGATATCGGCATCATTGGTGGTGCCGGTTTTACCCATGACATCTGAGCGATTGAGTGCTTTAAAGACTTTTCTGCCGGTGCCTCGCTGGATCGTGTCTTTGAGAATGCTATTTAGAATAAACGCCACCCGCGGCTCAACAACCTGAGGACCGGGTGTGCCGCACTGATAGCCGCAACTGGCTTGCTCGAAAGGAATGTTTTCATCGGTATTGATGGAGCGTACTTCTTGGATCATAAAAGGGGTAATGGCGCGGCCACCATTGGCTAAAATGGCATAACCCGTCGCGACCTCCAAAGGGGTTAATGCGATGGTGCCACCCCCGAAGGCGAGTTGTACATCGCGCGGGAAGTCGTCGGTCGCAAACCCAAATCGTTTTACATAGTCGATCGCATTGTCGGCACCATAATCAAGCAAAACCCTGAGGGAGACCAAGTTAATGCTGCGGTAAAGGGCTTCACGCAATCGGATGTTGCCCTGAAAGCCACTCCCTGAGTTTTTTGGTCGATATTTTTCTTCGAGCGCACCTCCGGGCAGAACCACTGGCGCGTCATTGTAGATCGATGCCGCTGTGACGCCTGCCTCCATCGCACCGGCATAGAAAAAAGGTTTAAAGGTCGACCCTGGCTGTCGTCTCGCTTGGGTCGCGTGATTAAATTGATTGAGCGAAAAATCGTAGCCGCCGACCATAGCTCTGACGCCGCCTGTCTCTGGATCAATGGCGACAAACGCACCCTGCAAATGCGGCACTTGACCGAGATTCCAGGCAAGATCCGAGGAGGATCTTTCAACCCGTATGAGATCGCCGATACTCACGATATCATTGGCGCCCTTTGGAACGGGACCCCGCCGGTCTACGGTCAAATAGGGCCTTGCCCAGCGCAGGCCAGACCAATCAATCTCGATAGATTCGCCGAATTTAGTTTGTGCCTTCAGCATTTTTCCATCAATTTCAGTCACGATAGCGGGGACTTGATCACCGATGACGGGGGTATCCTCTAGGGTTTTCATCCAATAGGCCGGTAGGGACGTTCGGTCGCCGGCGAGAAAGGTTTTAGTTCCGGCAATTTGTGTGGCTTCAGGGCCACGGTAGCCGTGCCTGCGATCGTATTCGTTGAGTTTTTGGATGACGCTGGCTTCGGCAGCAGTTTGCATGGTGCTGTCGATCGTAGACTCTACCAATAGCCCCAGTGAGTAGGCCTTATTTCCATAGCCTCGGATGATTTCACTGCGAATCATTTCGGCGGCATAGAGTGCTGGTAGTTCGATATTTCGACCAAAAACCTGAGCGGTAATAGGCGCTTGCCGAGCCTGGTCGTGCTGCGCGCGGGTTATCGATCCTTGTTCGAGCATCCGAGTTAAGATCAAATTCCGTCGGTCCAGCGCTCGCTGAGGGCCATTGATGGGATTGCCAGCTTCCGGTGCCTTTGGAACCCCTGCCAGCATTGCCATTTGAGCGAGGGTTAGCGCCGCTACGGGTTTGTCATAATAGGTTTGAGCCGCCGCCTGGATCCCATAAGCATGCTTACCAAAGGGGATGATGTTGAGATAGAGGGTTAGAATTTCGGGCTTAGTAAGCTCTCTTTCTAGCTTAATAGCCAAAAGCATCTCTTTAAACTTTCGAATAAACCGAATTTCCGATGCACCGGAGACATTTTTCACTAATTGCATTGTGATGGTAGAGGCACCGGTCTTTATGTCACCTGCGTTGACTAGCAGCTGAAAAGTGGCGTTTGCGACGGTAATCAGGTCGATACCGCTGTGCTCAAAAAAGCGCTTGTCTTCGGTATTGAGCAAAGCATTGATGAAGTCTTGGGGTATGTCTTGGTATTCAATGGGGATCAAGCGCTCACCATACTCTTGAATGAGCTTGCCATCGCGACTCACAATTTTCAGGGGCGCTTTGAGGGCAACCTCAGTGAACTCAGAAATCGCTGGAATTTGAGGATTGAGATAGAGATAGGCCGACGCTAATCCCATGACGCCGGCGCTGGCAAAAAGAGCAAAAAGTTGTGTAAGCAGTAACAGCGTGCGTTTCATAGGTTGAGGATCTTATCGCATCGTCTCCAATGGCATGAAACCCGCTCACAATCGTTGATGAATCAGAGCGTTAGTCGTTTAAATGCAGAAGGGATTATGACGCTGAAGGGGGCCTTAGTATAGTTTATTTGCCTATTTTGGGTGATACTGGTTGTTAGACAAGTAGGAGCGGATATAAGCGGCGCTCATTTAGGTCAAAGGTAGCTATGATGAAATGGTTCAAAAGTCGCGCGCAAAGCCTAGTCGGGCTAGACATTAGTGCGACTGCGATCAAGCTCTTGGAATTAAGTCGAGATGACGAAGGCTACATGGTCGAGAGCTATGGTGTTGAGCCGCTGCCAGAAAACACCCTAGTTGATCAAAATATTGTTGAGTTAGAGGTCGTCTCTGAAGCGATTAAACGGCTTCAGTCGAAAACCGAATCCAAGGCAAAGTTTGCCTCAGTTGCAGTGTCTGGGTCGGCTGTGATTACCAAAATGATTGAAGTACCAGCGACCTTAAATGAATCCCAAATTGAGGAACAGCTGCTGCTTGAGGCAGATCAGTATATTCCCTATCCCCTCGATGAAGTGGCTTTAGACTTCCAGGTACTAGGGTCAAGCGCTCGGTCAGAGGATCTTGTTGATGTGCTTCTTGCCGCTTGCCGCCGCGAACATATTGAGTCACGTGAGGCAGCTATTGAAGGCGCCGGCTTAACCCCTGAAGTGATCGACATAGAAGCCCACTGTGTTCAACGTGCCATCGCTCTAGATTTGGACTTGTTTTCCGAGAAAGCAGAAGGGGAAAGTCCCGACGTCTTAGCGATCTTCGATATTGGCGCACAATTAACGACGCTTTCGGTGGTGCAAGGCTCAGAAGTGCTTTATACCCGAGAGCAAATGTTTGGGGGCAAGCAGTTAACCGACGACATCCAAGCGAAATATGGCTTATCAGCTCAAGAAGCAGGCTATGCCAAGAAATTTGGTGGTTTGCCCGCAGATTACGATTCAGACGTTTTGACACCCTTTAAAGAATCGCTCCTGCAACAGGTTATGCGGTCGCTGCAGTTCTTTTATTCAGCCACCGCTTATAACGATGTAGATCGAATCGTGTTGGCAGGTGGGACCGCAAATATTGACGGACTGGCAGCGTTAATCGCAACGCGATTGGGTACGCCTTGTAGCGTGGCGAATCCTTTTGACAATATGCGTATCGCTGCCTCTGTCGATCAAGAAAGGCTCATGGCTGATGCACCCGCCATGATGATTGCTTGTGGATTGGCCATGCGACAGCTTGATCGATGAACAGCGTGCTAATGAACAGGATCGGATAATCCTATGGTGAAGTTAGCTATTAATCTGCTGCCTTGGCGGCAAAAGCGGCGAGATCGGTTGCAGGCTGAGTTCCTCAAAGGGCTAGGTGTCAGTGCGCTGGTTGCGATCTTAATGTTGGTCGTTGCCTGGCAGTTTTATCAGTCCGAGATAGACAACCAGGTTGCGCGTAATCAGTTTTTGAGTGCTGAAATCGAGGTGCTTGATGGCAAAATTCGAGAAATCAGAGGATTGCAAAAAAAACGCAAAGAACTACTCGATCGAATGCGGGTAATTCAGGAGCTGCAGGGTAATCGCCCGGTGAGCGTGCGCTTGTTTGACGAATTGGCGAGACAATTAACCGACAATGTGTTCTTTGAAAAACTCAGCCTTAAGGGCGAGGGTATTTCAGTTACTGGGGTCGCGAAAGATAATAGCCGTATTTCAAACCAGCTAAGAAATTTCGAGAATTCTGTATGGTTTGCGTCACCCAACGTCACCAGTATTAGTGCCTTACCCCAAGCTGGCCCCGAGGCCAGCCGGTTCTCATTGTCGGTAGAGATCAGTGCGCCAGGGGGGGGTGATGGCTCTTAAAGATACGATTGAGAAGCTTAATAACATCAACCTAAGCGAGCTTGACCTCAACGAGCTCGACCTGAGTAGTGCGGGGCTGTGGCCCGGACCGGTAAAGGTGTTGTGTGGCCTGGTATTGGCGATTGTCTTGCTTGGGGTGGGTTACGTATTTTTAGTGACTGATTTGCAAAATGAGCTTGGCAAGGTTGCCCGAGAAGAAAATGCGCTGAAAACTGATTACGAAGACAAATTTCGTCAAGCGTCGCTTCTAGAAGGGTATCGTCAGCAAGCAAAAGATATGGAAGCCAATTTCCAGATGATTCTGAGCCAACTGCCGTCCGATACCGAAATTCCCGGTTTGATAGACGACATCTCAAATGTTGGCACAAGCAACGGGTTGGTATTCAACAAAATAGATTTGTTGCCGGAAGTCATTCTTGAATTCTATGTGGAAAAGCCCATTCGAATCGAAGTTGTTGGCGGCTATCATGATCTTGGTGCTTTTGTGAGCGACGTTGCCGATCTATCGAGGATTGTGACCTTGCATGATTTTGATATCAGTCCGATCGGCGGACAGGGTGAGGCCGGTAGAATGCTGCGGATGGGAATCACCGCTAAGACCTACCGTTATAAAGACGGAGCCTCAAGGTGATTGCCGCGATAAAATTTTGGCAGCGGCTAGGAGTGGCTGCGATCTTGTTAGGCCTCCTATCTGCCTGCGGTAGCGATGGCAACACGCGAGATCTTCGCGATTTTATGGCAGAGGTAGCAGCTAAACCACAAGGTAGGATTCAACCCTTGCCGGAATTCCAACCTTATGAGCCGTTCAAATACGGTGCGGCTAATTTACGTAGTCCGTTCCAAGCGCCTCTTGAGATGCCCCAGCGAAATGAAGCGGTGCCGCCGTCGCAAATTCGACCGCCTCAGAATCATGTTAAGAGCTATTTAGAAGGTTTTAATCTCTCTGCATTGCAGTTGGTTGGATCCCTTAAAATTCGAGGAGCCTATTACGGGTTGATTCGAGATGCTGATGGGTTGGTACACCAGGTGGGCGTGGGCGCTTATTTGGGAACCCAGTGGGGCAGAATCGAAAACATATCAGAAAATCAACTCGACCTAGTTGAGGTTGTAAGCAATGGAGGCGGTGGTTGGTTGCTTCGCCCGAGAACCATAGAACTCAACGGTGCATCAGAAGGCTAACGTTTCAGGAAAGGTTATGAACGATAAGCACGCGACAATTCACAATACAATTTCTCGCCTAGTCCTATGGGGCACACTCTTGGTGTTGTCGCTGAGTGCTCAGGCGGTCGAGCTGATTGACATCGAATTCTCGTCAGCAGCCGGGGATCGCACCGATATTTTGCTGTCTTTCGATGAGCGGCCACCAGAGCCAAAAGGTTTTGCAATAGCGGAACCCGCTCGTATTTCTCTGGATTTAATGGGTGTTACCAATGGCCTTACAACAAAGTACCACCCTTTAGGTTCAGGGACTGCTAAAAACGTCACAGTGCTCGAGACGGATGATCGAACCCGAATTATCGTTGCTTTGTCTGAGTTGGTTGGCTACTCAACCAGCGTGCGAGGACAGACTTTGACAATCTCGGTCGGAGGCGCTGCCGGTTCAGAAGGTGTGATTAGACAAGCGTCAGCAAGGGTTACTGAGACAAATGGCCCGAGCGTCGAAGCCATTGATTTCAGGCGAGGAGATCAAGGTTCTGGGCGGGTAGTGATTGCCATGAGTCGGCCAGACATGACGGTGGACCTTGACCAAGTCAGCGGAAGTATTGTGTTAACGATGCCTGAAACCCGCCTTCCAGAGGCGTTGCAACAACAACTAGATGTCACCGATTTTGCAACGCCTGTTGCGATGATCGACGCCTACCAATCAGGCAACGCTGCAATTGTGGCGGTCGCGCCCAATGAAGCCTTCGATTACTTGGCCTATCAAACCGATAGAGATTTTATCCTTGAGGTTAAACCTATAGCCAAACAGGCGCTGAGTGTGGGGGCGAGAGACGAATTCTTGTACTCGGGCGATAAATTGTCTCTAAATTTTCAAAACATTGAAGTTAGAGCCATCCTGCAAATAGTCGCGGATTTCGCGGACCTAAATTTGGTTGCCAGTGATGCGGTGAGTGGCGCTATCACCTTGCGGCTTCAGGATGTGCCCTGGGATCAAGCATTAGACATTGTGCTGAAAACTAAAGGCTTGGATAAGCGAATTCAAGGAAATGTGTTGATTGTTGCGCCTGCCGTCGATTTAGCAGATCAGGAGCGCACGGCGCTCGAGAATCAGCAAGAGATCTCGGAATTAGCCCCCTTGATTACTGAATTAATCAAAGTTAAGTATGCCAATGCGTCTGAAATTGTGGCGCTGTTTTCCAGCCAAAACAGTGGTGGCGGGGGTAATGGCGGCGGTGCAGACCAAGGCGGGTCGGGAGGTATTGTTTCCGACCGGGGTTCGATCATCGTAGATGACCGAACCAACGCGATTATCGTCACAGAAACGCCCAATCGAATTGCGGCGCTCAGGACCTTGCTCGACCAATTAGATATACCCGTCAGACAAGTGATGATCGAAGCGAGAATCGTAAAAGCCAGTGATAGTTTTAAGCGTGAAGCTGGCATCCGCTGGGGTACCGCAGGAGAGATCACCTGGGGAGATAGCAGTAACAGCGTCTTATATGGACCCAATCTAGAAAGTGTGACATCGCTAAGAGGCGGCGCTGCGGCGGCAGATAATTTAATCGTTGATTTAGGCACGAGTTCTGGAAAGACCGGCGGGATTGCCTTTGGTTTAGTGAATAACGATTTATTGTTGGATTTAGAGCTTCAGTTGTTCGAAAGCGAGGGCATTGGAGAGACGGTCTCGAGGCCGACCATCATTACCTCAGATAAGAGCACCGCGAGCGTCAATTCGGGTAGTCAAATACCTTACCAATCCGACACGGGTGGCGGCGCCACTGCAACGCAATTTATTAATGCAACCGTAGGCCTTACGGTTACGCCGCAAATTACGCCAGACGACCGAGTCATTCTGGAGTTAAATGTGACCAATAACTCTCGAGGCGACCCCACCGCAGATGGTCCCCCGGCAATCGATACCGAGAGTATCCAGACCCAGGTGATCGTAGATGATGGCGAAACAGTTGTCTTGGGCGGCTTGTATCAGACCCGAACAGATATGATTCAATTGAAGACGCCGGTGTTGGGTGATTTACCCCTTTTGGGGCGATTGTTTCGAAACTCTGCTCGAACCAACGACAAAGATGAGTTGTTGATATTTATCACGCCCAAGATTATTCGAGAGTCAGGTAATCGCGTGCGTTAGCCCGCCAGACGAGTATGCGGCTTCAAGAACATAGCGGGGTTATCCTGGTTGGGCCGATGGCATCCGGCAAGACGACGCTAGGCAAATTATTGGCCAAGCGCCTAGGGTTGACGTTCGTCGACTCTGATCAAGAAATCGAACAACGCTCCGGGGTCAGTATTCGGACCATTTTCGAGGTTGAAGGGGAAGTTGCGTTTCGAGATCGCGAGTCAAAAGTGCTCGCCACTTTGATCAGCCAATCAGGGTGTGTTCTTGCCACAGGAGGTGGCGTGGTGTTACTTGAGCAGAATCGTGCCCGATTAAAAGAGGCTGGCCTTGTGCTCTATTTAAAGCCAGATATAGAAACGCAATTAAAACGAACCTCTGGTGATCGTAAACGGCCGCTGCTGCAGAATGTCGATCGAAGACAGTTTTTAACCGAACTCAATTTAGCTAGGGACCCTCTTTACCGAGACGTTGCCGATGTCGTGATTTCGGTGGATAACCGGCCGGGGAAAAAGATGGTTGAATCCATTCTGAACAGACTTGTCAAAAATGCTTGGGTAGCTGAGATATGAAAACGTTGACGGTTGAGTTAGGCGAGCGGGCCTATCCGATTATCTTTTGCCATGGGTTAATTTCAAAGGAGAGTGCCCTGGGGGCTGAGGTGTTACTCGAAACCGCGGGCCGCTCAGTTTTTATTGTCTCTAATGACCAAGTGGCGGCGCTCTATTTGCCCCGCCTGATGGCCCTCTTTGCGGGCAAGCGGGTTGGCCATCACTGCCTGCCTGATGGAGAAGCTTTTAAGACATTGTCGCAGGTCGAGACCATCATGGGGAAACTGATTTCTGAGGGGTTTACCCGTGACTCCACTGTGATTGCGCTGGGCGGTGGTGTGGTTGGGGATGTTGCTGGCTTTGCTGCGGCAATATTTCAACGAGGCGTGCCGGTGATACAGATACCGACGACCTTGCTCTCGCAGGTAGATTCATCGGTAGGTGGGAAAACCGCCGTCAATCATCCATTGGGAAAGAACATGGTCGGCGCCTTCCACCAACCGGCGTTAGTGGCCATTGATGTCGGCACGTTGACGACCTTAAGCGATCGAGAGTTCGCTGCAGGAGTCGCTGAAATTGTTAAGCATGCTGCCTTAGGAGATGCAGATTATTTTGATTGGCTGGAAGATCATTGCGAGCAGATTGTCGCCCGGGATATCGATTGCTTAAACGAGATGATCGAACGAAGTTGTCGGATTAAAGCGACCATTGTTGCTGAGGACGAAAAAGAGCAAGGGCGGCGTGGCTTGCTCAATTTGGGCCATACCTTTGGACACGCGATCGAAACCTTATCTGGCTATGGTGTCGTACTCCATGGAGAAGCTGTTGCAATTGGTCTTTTAATGGCTGCCGAGTATTCGCATAGAGCAGGTTTTATTTCTGAACGAATCAGTGCAAGGCTGCGAAGCTTGCTCGCGGCTTTTGGTTTGCCGCTTCTGCTCCCAGCAGCATTAACAAGGGGCGATTTCAAGACCGCGATGGCAAGAGATAAAAAAGCAACGCAATCAGGACTGCGACTTATTGTCTTAAAAGCCCTAGGGCAAGCCGAGATCATCGATCAAGTTGATGATGACGTCTTGGATCAGACTCTGACAAGCTGGCTATAAATAAGGTGGTCGGCCAAGCTAACATGTCAGAGCGTCTGGACTGGGCAACGCTAGGGTAATTCGGTATCGCCCATCAGATCACGATCGATTTCACGAGCGGCCTCACGGCCCTCATTAATAGCTCTGACCACCAAGTCTTGGCCTCGGCGACAATCGGCCGCGGCATAAACCTTATCGACACTGGTTCGATAGTCGTCTTTGCTAGCGACAAAGTTACCCCTAGGATCGATGTCCAGTTGAAGGGCATCATTGATGTAGTGTTCGGGTTGTAAAAAGCCCATAGATAAAAGCACAAGGTCTGCTTTCCAAGTTCGCTCTGAGCCTGAAATTTCCTGTAGCTTGTCGTCAACATCAACGGTGACCACGCCAGTTAAGTTGCCAGCCTCATCTCGTAAAAAGGCTTTACTCAATACCGAATATTGCCTGGGGTCCTCACCAAAGTGCTCCGCACTTTCTGCATGGCCATAGTCGACCCGAAAAATCTTGGGCCACAACGGCCAAGGATTATCTGCTGCGCGAGATTCTGGAGGTTGGGGTAATAGCTCAAAATTGACGAGGCTTTTGCAACCATGTCGCAGTGAAGTCCCAATACAGTCGGTCCCAGTATCGCCGCCACCGATGACAATTACGTGCTTATCCTTGGCAGAAATATAGGCGCCGTCCTCAAGATTGGAGTCAAGTAAGCTTTTGGTGTTTGCGGTTAGAAACTCCATCGCCAGATGTACACCTGGTCCCTCTCTGCCTTCGATAGGCAGATCTCTGGCAACGGTTGCGCCGGTGGCTAAGAGCACGGCATCATAGTTTTGAATCAAGGTTTGCGGGTCGACATTTCGGCCAACATCTTGATTGACCAAAAATTCGATGCCCTCATCTTTCATCAGTGCTACGCGGCGATCGATGAAACCCTTTTCCAGTTTCATATTTGGGATGCCGTACATCAATAACCCGCCGATGCGATCCGCTCGCTCATAAACCGTCACAGCGTGACCTGCCTTGTTCAGTTGGGCAGCCGCTGATAAGCCGCATGGGCCTGAACCTATGACAGCAACCTTTTTTCCGGTTCGATGGGTTGGAGGCTCGGGTACCACCCAACCTTCGGCAAAGCCTCGATCGATAATGGCAGCCTCGATATTTTTGATGGTAACCGCTGGATTGGTAATGCCGAGTACGCAGGCGCCTTCACAAGGTGCTGGACAGACGCGACCTGTGAATTCTGGAAAATTGTTGGTTTTGTGTAGGCGTGTTAACGCTTCCTGCCATTGATTTCGGTAAACAAGGTCGTTCCACTCGGGAATCAGGTTAGAAATGGGGCATCCATGATTGCTCTGGCAGAATGGTACGCCGCAATCCATGCACCTTGCACCTTGGGTAGCCAGATGCTCGGGCTCAGGTTCAGTGTAGATTTCTTTAAAATCCAGCATTCGGGCCGAGGCATCGCGATACGGTACCGTCTCACGACTGAATTCCTTAAATCCGGTAGCTTTACCCATGTCGCATTTCCTTAATAATCTTAGTCAGACCCAGTTTTTAAGAGCTCACGCCTTGCCTCCAAGACGCGCTTATAGTCCGTTGGCATGACTTTAATAAAAGCAGATTTAGCGGTATGCCAGTCAGCTAATAGTTTCGTGGCAATGCTTGAATCGGTATATTTTCGATGCTGCTCTATGAGACCTTGAAGGGTATCTTGATCATCTTGGCTTAAGGGTTCCAACTCGAAGGTCTCGAGATTGCATCGGGTGTGAAAATCTTGAGCAGGATCATAAACATAGGCAATACCTCCACTCATACCAGCCCCAAAGTTTCTGCCGGTGGTGCCAAGAATGACAACAGTACCGCCCGTCATGTATTCGCAGCCATGGTCGCCGACGCCTTCGACTACAGCCGTTGCTCCACTATTGCGGACGCAGAAGCGTTCGGCAGCGATACCTCTAAAATAGGCCTCACCGGAGGTCGCGCCGTACAGGGCAACGTTGCCTAAGAGTATATTGTCCTCCGCGATAAATGTGCTTTGCTTGGGTGGATAGACCACGATTTTGCCACCGGATAAACCTTTGCCGACAAAATCATTGGCATCACCTTCGACTTCAAGGGTGATACCCTTGGCAAGCCATGCACCGAGGCTTTGGCCAGCTGAGCCATTCAAGGCAATGTGAATGGTATCATCAGGCAGCATAGCGCCCTCAGTGGCCTTCGCCAGTTCATGAGACAGCATGGTCCCGACGACGCGATTTGTATTGCCAATGGTCTCTCGAATTGTGACGGCTTTACCCGACTCGAGCGCAGGCGCTGCGAGCTCGATAAGCTTATTATCAAGCGCTAGCTCGAGCCCATGGTTCTGGCTCTGAGTACAATGGATCTCGGTGCCCTCGTAAATAATGGGCGCTTTCTCGAGGATCGATGACAAATCAAGGCCTTTGGCTTTCCAGTGAGCGACCGCACTGTCGCTATCAAGGCACTGGCTCTGACCAACCATATCCGTTAAGCGCTTAAACCCTAATTTGCTCATAATGAGTCGCACTTCTTCGGCGAGCATAAAGAAGTAATTGACGACGCTCTCGGGCTGGCCTGAGAATTTTGCTCGTAGCTCTGGGTCTTGAGTAGCGATACCAACTGGGCAGGTATTGAGGTGGCATTTTCGCATCATGATGCAACCCAAAGTCACAAGGGGTGCGGTTGCAAAACCGAATTCTTCCGCACCCAGGAGGGCTGCAATGACGACATCCCGGCCAGTTTTAATCTGACCATCGGTTTGTAGCACGACTCGCGACCTAAGATTGTTCATCACTAGGGTCTGATGAGTCTCTGCAAGGCCCAATTCCCAGGGCAGTCCTGCATGCTTAATAGAAGTGAGGGGCGAGGCGCCTGTACCGCCGTCATGCCCTGCGATGACCAAATGATCGGCTTTGGCCTTGGTGACGCCGGCGGCAATGGTGCCGACACCGATCTCTGAGCCTAATTTGACGCTGATCCTGGCGTGGCGATTGGCGTTTTTTAGATCGTGGATGAGCTGCGCCATGTCTTCGATTGAATAGATGTCGTGGTGCGGGGGTGGGCTGATTAGACCAACGCCTGGGGTAGAATGTCGAATCTTGGCGATGTATTCATCAACTTTGCCGCCAGGCAATTCGCCGCCTTCGCCGGGTTTTGCACCCTGCACAATTTTGATTTGGATTTCGTCAGCATTCGCGAGATACCAGGTGGTTACGCCAAACCGTCCTGAGGCCACTTGTTTGATGGCTGAGCGTTTTGAGTCACCATTGTCCATAGGCTTGAAACGCACTGGATCTTCTCCGCCCTCGCCGGTGTTGGATTTGCCGTCGATGCGGTTCATGGCAATGGCCAAGGCTTCATGACTTTCTGTTGAAATAGAACCTAGACTCATGGCCCCGGTACAAAAACGTTTGACAATCTCACTGGCGGGCTCAACCTCATCAATTGCAACCGCTGGGAAGACACCTTCTTTGAAGTTTAATAAGCCCCGCAGCGTCGCTTGCTTGGTGGCTACCTCGTTTGCATGCTTGGCAAAGGCCCAGTAGGCATCTTGGTTGTTGGTTTTGGCAGCGACTTGCAAATTTGAAATGCTGATTGGGTCCCACATATGGGTGTCGCCACCGCTTCGCCAATGAAAGTCACCGGGATTCGTAAGCTGATCACTGGCTTCGTGAGTGCGAAGGGGAAACCCAAGCTGATGCCGCTGTCGCGATTCCTCAAAAAGCGTTTCAAAATTAATGCCACTGACCCGAGACGTTGTGCCCAAAAAACAACGATCAATAATGTCATCTGCCAATCCGACTGCCTCAAAGATTTGGGCGCCCTTATAGGATTGAAGGGTTGAAATACCCATTTTGCCCATAACTTTGAGCATGCCTTTTCCGACGGCTTTTCTATACCGGTCTACTAGCGCATGTTGGTCTGGAACGATGTCGGCATCGAGAAGGCCTTCCAACCGGGCCTGCCAAAGCGCATCGAGCGCAAGGTATGGATTGATCGCATCGGCACCGTAGCTGGTTAGCAGACAAAAATGGTGAACCTCTCTAGCCTCTGCAGTTTCGATCAGCAGGCCAATTTGAGTGCGTTGGTGGCTGGCGACCAAGTGGTGATGTACAGCGCCACAAGCGAGCAGAGCGCTGAGCGCGATCCGCTCTCGGCTGACCAACCGATCTGAGAGCAGCACCAGCTCATAGCCATGATCGATCGCTTGACTGGCTTCAAGACAAATCCTGTCTAACGCCGCGAGCATCCCTTGAAAGCCGCTTGAAAGGTCATAGGTAATGTCGAGGGTCTTAGTCTTGAGCGCGCTGTCGGTACTTTTCGTGAGCCTGGCCATCTCAGCGTTCGATAAGATTGGATGGGGTAAATGTAACCGTCTTGCTTGAGCCTCGGTGGTTTCGAGCAGATTGCCCTCAGGTCCAATAAAAGAGGCGAGCGACATCACAACTTCCTCACGAATTGAATCGATAGCGGGATTCGTCACCTGCGCGAAAAGCTGCTTGAAGTAGTCATAGATGATTCGCGACTTGTCTGATAAGCAAGCTAAAGCAGAATCATTACCCATTGACCCCAGCGGATCTCGAAGATCAGTGATCATCGGGCGCAACATGAATTGCATGGTTTCAGTGGTGTAGCCAAAGGCGCGTAGACGCGCTGTGAGGTCATGATCAATAAGCGCTGCCGGGGGTTCAGCGTCTTTGAAATCATGAAGCTCGAGCCGTTGCGCTGCCAACCATTGTCCATAGGGCCGCTGCCGAGCAAAAGTATTTTTGAGCTCCTCATCTGGAACCAAGCGACCTTCGTCAAAGTCGAGCAAAAACATTTTGCCAGGCTGCAGTCGACCTTTCACTAGGATATCTTCTGGTTCAACGGGGAGCACGCCAACCTCTGACGCCATAATGACCCGATCGTCTCGGGTCACATAATAACGCGAAGGCCGCAGGCCATTGCGGTCTAGTACGGCGCCAATCGCGTGACCATCGGTGAAGACGATCGATGCAGGGCCATCCCAGGGCTCCATCAGTGCGGAGTGATATTCGTAAAACGCACGCTTGTCCGGGCTCATATTCTGATCTGCCTGCCAAGCCTCAGGAATCATCATCATGACCGACTCTTGCAAACTACGACCGGTCATCAGCAAAAATTCTAGGACGTTATCAAAAGTACCTGAATCCGAGCAGTCGGGTTCAACAATGGGAAAGAGTTTTTGAATGTCGTCGCCGAAAAGCGGCGAGGCTACCGTGCCCTGTCGAGCGGTCATCCAGTTTTTGTTGCCACGTAGGGTGTTGATTTCACCGTTATGGCTCATATATCGATTCGGTTGGGCTCTATCCCAAGATGGGAAGGTGTTGGTGCTAAATCTTGAATGCACCATGGCCAGGTGTGTTTCGAATTTTGGATCGATGAGGTCTGGATAAAACGGAAACAACTGCGAAGGCGTTAGCATACCCTTATAAACGATGACTCTAGGCGATAGGCTGCAAGCGAACGCCAACTCGTTGTCATCGATGATGTCTTTAACAGCAGCAGAGAATTGCTTGCGAAGACTGTAAAGCTGACGATTAAAATGTGCCTCTTCCGAACCTTTCTTAGCACCGATCATCAGCTGACTAATGTGTGGCATGGCAGCTTTTGCTGCTGGCCCAATGTCGGCGGTCTCAGGGGCAATAGGAACCGCTCGCCAGGTTAGAAAATTAAGACCCTCTTGGCCTATTAGGCCTTCAATGAGCTCTTGGACTTGCCTGCGTTTAGCGGGATCGTTTGGCAGAAACAGATTGCCAACGGAATAAAGCCCGGGTTCTGGCAACTCAAAGCCCATGTCTTGAGCGAGGCCTCGAAAGAAGGTATCGGGCATTGCCGTCAGAACACCGGCGCCATCGCCTGTGTTTTCCTCAAATCCGCAACCGCCTCGATGATCCATTCGGCTATTGACGTGATAAGCATCGGCAAGAATCTGGTGACTAGGAACCCCTTTAATATTGGCGACGAAGCCAACCCCACAGGCATCCCTCTCCTGCGAGGGGTCATATAAGCCGGTCGCTTTCGGGAAGCCGATTCTGCCGTCGAGTCTCTTTGCCATGGTGTTACTCATTCATCTTATTGCGAAGTTATAGTTGCAAGTACGTGATATTCAGTCGCTGAGATGCAAATCAAGGACTAAAGCCCGATCGTTAAGATCGACAATCTCTGGCGAGACGGATGATAAGCTCTGGTTGACGCGCACCGGGTGATGTCCGGTAGGACGTGCTATACCTTTGTTGCCGCAGCGATAGGTGGCGCTGCGCCAAGTGAGTATCAAACGATGGCCGCTGCTGATTTACCCAATATCCCAATCAATCTAAACACGCCAGCGGACGCGCCAATTAAGGATCGACTGAAGGGCCGCAAACGATAGCATTAGGGGTCCCAAAGTCAAGCCATTGCCCCTTTCGTCCCCTGAAACTTCTACATAAACCGATGTTTTTATTAACAAATGTGTTTGAGGTTAAAGAATGGAAATATGATGGATGATCATTTACGCCGCACCCTCGTTCAGGGCCGGTGCCGCTGCCCCTTGATTTGTCTCGTATTGATTTTTGATGGAACTGACTTTGCTTTGAATTTGCGTTCGCTAACGGGCCAACAAACGAGCCGATTTCACCCCAAAAACGATGCTATACTTTGCGCCGCGGTCAAACCGCGTTCCGTCAAGACATGAAATTTAGGAGTTGTGTGGATGAAACCCGCCGTAAAAGTTGCTGTCACAGGAGCAGCAGGTCAGATCAGTTACTCGCTGTTGTTTCGAATCGCGTCAGGCCAAATGTTGGGTCCAGATCAGCCGGTTGTGTTGCAGCTACTTGAGATTCCGCCTGCTATGGATGCGCTCAAAGGGGTCGTAATGGAGTTGGAAGATTGTGCCTTTCCCCTTGTCTCGGGGATTGTCGCAACCGATGATCCCAATGAAGCCTTCGCCGGTGTACATTACGCACTCCTGGTTGGGTCTCGACCACGGGGTCCAGGCATGGAGCGAAAAGATTTACTAGAGGCCAACGCCCAGATTTTCTCGGTGCAAGGGGCCGCGCTAGATGCCGTTGCCGATCGTGCTGTTAAAGTGTTGGTGGTGGGGAATCCTGCCAATACGAATTGCTTAATTGCCCAGCGTAACGCACCTAGTTTAGACCCTAGGCAGTTTACGGCGATGACGAGGTTAGACCACAATCGCGCGAAAACACAGTTGGCTCAGAAGGCCAGTGCTCATGTTAGTGATATCAAAGGCTTGGCGATTTGGGGCAACCATTCTGCCACTCAGTATCCTGATCTTTTTCACGCCACTGTTAGCGGCGATGCCGCGGCTGAATTGGTCGATGAGGCTTGGATTAGCGAAACGTTTATTCCAACCGTGCAGCAAAGAGGTGCTGCGATCATTCAGGCCAGAGGTCTATCAAGCGCCGCCAGTGCAGCGAACGCAGCTACCGAGCACATGCGAGATTGGGCGTTGGGCAGCGACGATGTGGTTTCGATGGCGGTGTATTCAGATGGCAGTTATGGCATTGCCGAAGGCCTCATTTACAGTTTTCCCTGTCGTTGCCAAGGCGGTGACTGGGCAATTGTCCAGGGCCTGGCGGTCAACGAGTACTCTCAAAATCGTATGACGCTAACCGAACAAGAACTCATCGAAGAGCGAGACGCGGTAGCACATCTGCTACCTTAAGGGTCAGAGACGGTGGTTTTTAGGCAGTGTCAGCCTGAGAGATGGCGGACGACTGCTTAGATGCGGGTCGTTACGGCGTTGAAAATATTAAAGTAATCGGGAAAGGTTTTTTTCGTAACCTCAGGGTCGCAAATCGTGATGCCTTTAGGCGCCAACGCGAGTAGGGAAAAGCACATGGCCATTCGATGGTCGCCATAGGTGCTGATCGACGCTGGGAGTAGTTCGTCTGGGGGTGTGATGGTAATACTATCATCGGTGGTCGAGACGGCGGCACCCACTTTGCGAAGTTCGTTGGCCATCGCCGTCATGCGATCGGTTTCCTTAATTCGCCAATTGTAAACATTGCGTATGGTCGTGGTGCCTTTTGCGAATAGCGCGAGAATCGCGACAGTCATTGCCGCATCGGGGATGTGGTTTAGATCTGCGTTGATGGCGTTTAAAACGCCCGTAGATCTCACCGAAACTCGGTCCGCTTTTATTGTGACCGCAGCGCCCATCGCCGAGAGTACATCCGCAAAAGCAATATCTCCTTGAAGAGAATCGCTACCAACGCCCGTGACGGTAATCTCGCCTTGGATGGCCGCCGCGGCGAGAAAATAGCTTGCGGTACTCGCATCGCCCTCTACCATCAGATGGCCTGGCGACTGGTATGTCTGGGCGCCAGGAACGTCAAAGCGATGATAACGAGTATGCGCGGCCTTAACACCAAACTTAGCCATGATCGCCAGCGTCATATCGACATAAGGCTTAGAAACCAGCTCGCCAACGATGTTTATGGTGCTATCGTTTGGGGCCAGCGGTAGCGCCATCAGTAGTGCTGTAAGATATTGGCTTGAAAGATCCCCGTTTAATTCGATGGCCCCACCCTGTGGGTAACCACCTTTGATTTGTAAAGGTGGGTATCCCGGTTGACCGAGGAACTCGATTGGGACGCCCAAATTTGATAACGCATCGGTTAAGTGCTTTATGGGTCGAACCCGCATATATTCATCGCCGTCAATGACAAAGCGGCCCTCTGACAAGGAGAGCATTGCAACGAGGGGTCGCAATGCTGTGCCGGCGTTACCCAGATCGAGATGGAGGTCAGTCGCTTGAGCGTCGAAAGGGCCGGCGCGACCGATTACCTCGCAGGAATGGTTTTGGGCGTCGATGGTGAGATCAGTGCCGAGCGCTTTCAATGCTTGGATCATGCGATCGGTGTCGTCGCTGAATAAAATATTGCTTAGGGTGGTTTTCCCGTGAGCAACTGCTGCGAGTAGCAGCGCACGGTTGGTTAGGCTCTTAGAACCCGGCAGATCGATTTGGCCGCCGATTTTTGCAATGGGGGATAATGTGAGTAGGCTGGTCATGTGCTAGAGCTCTCCGGGATTGAGTTTAGCGCGATCTAGCGAAATTAGCCTCAGGAAATCCGATAAAGCGGGGGCAAGGCGCCGTTGAAAACCCTGGCCAGGGAGCTCCTGAACTATCTCGCCAGTTGTATTATCGAGACTGACCATCGCTTCTGAATCGTCCTCAAAAGTACCGATAAACCAGGTGAGCCGATCGCTTGCGGCACGTTGCTGACTCAGAAAGTGTCCGATCAGATTGCTGATGAGCCGATCAAAATCCTCGGGGTTCCAGATTTGTATCAAGGCTAAAGGCTGCTGCTGAAAGCTGCAGGGAAGCGAACCTGACCAGAAGCTACCGTAGAATGCCTTTAGATCCGGATGAATGGCGACATCAATGGCAGATTCGAAGTGTCCAAAACTCATGCGAGGTGTCTGTACGATTGGGCGCCAATAGCTGAAGGTTTCGTCAGTACGGATTTCGCACGGCGATCGCCAGTCGTCCAAAGGTGTTGCGAAAACAGGATTATCAAGGCCGGCAAACAAGGGTTCGGTCAGGCGAGTAAGATGCTGATCAATCAAAGGCAGTTGCTTCAATCCTAGAGTGAGTAAGGCATTATAACAGCCTAGGTGCGGGGAATCGTATTGGCTCGCCTAAACAGATTTAGAATCGAAAAACCTAAAACCTAAAACCTAAAACCTAAAACCTAAAACCTAAAACCCAAAACCCAAAACCCAAAACCCAAAACCCGCCGAACGCCGGCGACGGTCACAGGGCAGGTTTAAAGACGACTAAGATGAGGATGGGCACCAGCACAATAAGTGCGGCTTCATTGTAGATTCTGTAAAATAGCGAGGTTCGAATAACTCGCTGCGCCCTAAGTGAAACGACATAGCGATAAGATTGATATTGATATAAACCCAGGGCAGCAACAAAGACGAGTTTCCAATGCAACCAAGCGCCTGTAATACCGAAGTGTAACCACAAGATCAGTCCTGGAATTATCGCGAGCACCATCATGACGGTAGAAAATTTCAAGAGTTTCGAGGCCATAATGACTAGGCGTCGAATATCCTCCTGAGCTGCCATACCTTCAACTGCGTGCACCAGAATTCTTGGCAGATAAAAAACGCCCGCCATCCAGGCAATCACAAATAGCAGATGAAAGACCTTAATCCATAGCACAGAGAAACTCCTTAAACGATTCCGAGGGCGCCGCCATCGATGCCGATATTTTGACCATTGATAAAGCCCGCTCGCGCTGAGGCAAGAAACACGACCAGATCTGCTACCTCTTCACGAGTTGCCAGTCGACCGAGCGGGTTGTCGAAATAGTGCTCGGCAATATTAGCTTCGGCTTCGGCAAAGGTGTTTCCCCAACCTTTGGCTTGGGCGATAGTTGTGTAGCTGGCTTCGACCTCTGGGGTGCGAATCAATCCTGGTGAGACTAAATTGACGGTCACGCCAGTACCAGCGAGCGCCTTGGCAAGGCTGACGGTTAAATTGGCTAAAGCCCCCTTGGCCGCGTAATAGTGTGGCATTCGAGCATTGGGGCGGGTCGAACCCAACGTTCCTAGATTAACGATCCTGCCTTGGTCAGAAGCTTTGAGTCTGCTTAATAACCCTTGGCTCAGTCGGCTCACCGAGAGTACGTTATGCTCATACGCCTCTCGCCAGGCATCGGAATCGGCGGTCAGCCAATCGCCACGACTCGCTGTGCCATAGTTGTTGATGAGGATGTCTAAATGCTTAGTTAGCGTTAAAACTTGCTCAATCACGGCGGAACAACCCGATTCGGTCCAAAGTTCACCGACAACCCGTGACGAAAAGCGCTCATCAAAGTTCGATAGCGCCGCTTCGTCGTGACCATGTACAATCACATTAGCGCCAGCCTCGTGGAATCTTTGGGCGATGGTCAAACCCGTGCCTCGGTGGCTGCCAGTGACGAAAACAGTTCGCCCGGTTAATTGTAAATCCATCGCGAATTCAGTCTTGAAAAACGTTTAGTGTAACGGAAAACCGCGATGGATTTGCTGACAGTGGGTCTTTTTCTCTTGATTGTTGCATTTGCGGCGATTACGCAAACGATCACAGGCTTTGCCATGGGGCTGATTATTGTGGCAGTGTCGACCGCGCTCGATATTATGCCCATTTTGGAAGTCACGGCGATCATTTCGATCATATCCATGGTGAATATCATTCTGGTGCTTCGAGGCACCGTATCGAGAATTGATGTCAAAGTCCTTGGGCAGATTGCTCTGGGACTTGTGCCAAGCTTGGTCGTTGGATTTTGGTGGCTTGATCAGTTTGCAATGATCTGGGATCAAGGGTTGAAGATGGTACTCGGCTTTATGGTGATGACAGCAGGGATCTCCATGATGTTAAAACCGGGTCGCTGGCGGAACCGATCGGGACCTTTTGTCACCGTGGGGACAGGTTTACTTGGCGGCTTATTTGGTGGGCTTTATAGTGCGGCAGGGGCGCCGATTGCCTACCTAATCTACCGGCAGCCTTTGGCAATTGCCGTGATTCGATCTACTTTGCTTGCCATTTTTTTACTCTCGACGACGCTCCGTGCCGGCATTGGTGTGGCCTACGGACATTTTACCGGGCCAGTTGTGATGCAAACAGCGATGGCGCTGCCGCTGGTGATCCTGATTAGCGTTGCGCTTAAATCCGTCTTACAAGCCCTGCCGGAAGTTTGGGTGCGAAGATGGGTATTTTTGGTGTTGCAGGGGGTGGGTGCGTGGCTGATCATTCAGCCGGTGTTATAGGTGCTCCAGGGAGCGATGAAGCGTTTTTGAAGCGCTGCATGAGGCATACGCTTAGCCTCTGTCCGAACTTGATCCCAACCTGCTCGAGGCTGCCGCTCGTTTGGAAATTGAGCCGCTCGTGCAACCGAATGCTCGGGACGTTGGGTAATGTGATCATGGCGATCGCTGTATGGGCGGAAGTTCTGTCGAGCGCATCAAAAAGGGCTTGGTAGAGTCTCTGTCCAATGCCTTCGCCATGGGCTGAAGGGGACAGGTAAATACTCGTTTCAACGGTATCTTTATACCCCGCCTTGGCCCTAAAGGGTGAACTGCAAGCAAAACCAACGACGGTAGCGTCTTTTTCGGCGACCCATAATTGTAAGGCTGTCTCGGGTTCGAATTGATCAAACCAGGCCCGGCGGTTTGTCATGGACAGCGGATCAAGATCGAATGTCGCCGAGGAATTTAGAATATAATGATTATAAAGCGCATTAATGGCTGCGAGATCGTCGGCCCTACCGGCTCTAAAATGCGTGTTCACAACTAAAATGTCCCCTATGAGTGACGAACATAACTGAGTTAACCATCATGGCGCAAGACAGGTCTGAGGCTAAGCTTCCCTATACGGACAAAGATGTCGCAAGGGTTTTAGGGCAACTCATTCGTGACCCTGCCTTGTTGAAGGTTTTGGGTGGTTGGATCCTTCCAAGACTCGTCCATTGGTTACCAGGGTTTGTCAGTTGGCTCATTCGGCGCAATCTATCTAAACGGTTTAATGGGATTAGCACCATCGCTGAGTTTCAGGCCATAGTTCGAGATTATGTAGAACAATTGGTCGATGAGACCATCACCGGGTTTGAGGTTATCGGACTTGAAGCCTTGGACCCCGATCAAGGCTATTTGTTTCTGAGCAATCATCGCGATATTGCTGGTGATTCAATGTTGCTCAATTTAGCGCTTCATCGGGCCGGCCTCCCAACCGTTTATATTGCAGTCGGTGATAATTTAATTGAACAAACCTTCGCTACTGATCTTATGCGTCTAAATAAGAGCTTTTTTATCAACCGGACGAGTGAAAATCCGCGGCAGGTTTATCGCGATCTAACCGGTAGCTCTTCTTTCATTAGAGATAGTATTGCAGCGGGTGATTCGGTTTGGTTAGCACAAAGTGAAGGAAGGGCTAAGAATGCGATCGATAAAACCGATGAGTCAGTACTGAAAATGTTGCAGCTAAGCGATCGTAAGATGCCTTTGTCGGAAAAGGTCGCGCAGCTAAACATCGTGCCTTTGTGTCTTTCCTATGAGTTTGATCCACTCGATGTGAGTAAAGCCATTGAGTTGGGTGAAATCGCGAAGGCAGGCCATTATCAAAAGCAGCCAGGCGAAGACTTGGTCAACCTAGCCAAAGGCCTTAGCGGTGAAAAGGGTCGAGTGCAATTGACATTTGGTCAGCGCCTCAACGATGACTTCGCCTCAACCGACACCTTGGCAGCCGCCATTGACAAGCAGATTCTGGCCGGTACTCAGTTGTATCCCATCAATTACTGGGCTGCGAAACGTGTTGATCCGAGCTTTGAGCACCCAGCGCTAGCAGAAATCTCGACTCAACAGGCTGACGGATACCAGCGGCGTTTTATGGCTTGTCCAGACAGTTATCGATCGTTCTGGCTTGAAATCTATGCCAACCCAGTCGCGAGGGTGATGTCCCAGCGCGTCTAGTAAGGCGATGCTGTGAGTGGGGGCTCGCTAAGCGCGCCGCATTGTTCTCGAAGTGCGAGAATGTGATTAGACCAGTAACGCTCATCCTCAAAAAAGGGGAAGGCGCGCTGAAAAGCGGTCTCTTGCCATCTTCTCGCAATCCAAGCCGCCTGGTGCATCAGTCTCAAAGTTCTCAGCGGTTCGACGAGCCTAAGTTCCTGGGCTGGGAAGTCTCGAAAATCTTGATATCCTTTTTTGATGGCGGTGAGCTGCTCAATTTGAGTCGGTCTATCACCGGAGAGCAGCATCCAAAGATCTTGAATGCAAGGGCCCATCCTTGAGTCATCAAAATCAACAAAATGGGGGGTGTCCTCTCGCCAGAGGACGTTGCCCATGTGGCAATCGCCGTGTAATCGAATGGCGCGATAATTGACCCCCTGAAAAATCTCCTGGAGTAACCTCAGAGCCTCGCTACTGACTGCTTCATAAGCAGGGACGAGGGGGGCGGGTATAAAGTCGCCAGCGAGCAAGGTTGCTCTTGCTGCATGGCCAAATTCGTCGATGGATAAGTGGGGTCTTTTTTCAAAGGACTCAGCGCCGCCAACATTGTGCATGAGAGCGATGTGTCTGCCCAATGATTCAAGGCAGCTTAAATCATCAACTGCGGGAGCGCGTCCGCCTCGACGCTCAAAAAGACTAAATCGGTAACCGTCAAAATTGAACAGGGACCGGTTGTGGTGGGTAATAGGCGGCACAACGGAGAGACCTTGCTCAAAAAGTGCGAATGTCAGCTGGTGTTCCTCCTCGATCATCGCATTAGACCAGCGATTTGGGCGATAGAATTTCGCGATGAGCGGCGCTTGGTCTTCGATGCCAATTTGAAAGACTCGATTCTCATAGCTATTGAGTTCAATGATTCTTGCATCGGTTTCATAATCGAGCGATTCAATTGCGTTGAGAATGGCCTCGGGACTCAGCGCTTGAAAGTCATCCACGATGTGTATCCTTATTGGCCAAGTGTTGTCGCTTTGATTTGCGCATAGGTGACCTGCCCAACGGTTAGATCGAGTAAGCGCCTAGAGCGTGCCGTGATGTTGGCACTTAAGTATTGTCCTTCACAATTTAGAATAATCAATGCATGGCCTGCTTGTTCCTCGATGTGCACGATTCGGCAAGCAAGCGTGTTTAAGATACTTGACTGTGTCGAAGGACTCGCAATCAGGCTGACATCAGACATTTTCACCAAGACTCTAAGTGCGCTGCCAGGCGTGAGCCCTATCTTTGGTATGAGCAGGGATTGATCGCCCAAGGTGAGCTCTGTTAGGTGTTCTTCTTGGACTTGTCGTTTGACCTGAGTCATTAAAATAGCGCTTGCAAGGTGTTGCTGCTTCGTTAAGAACTCGATATCAGTGGTCAACGCCTGGAGCGTCTCCGAGCGTGAAATATGACCCTTGGCAATCATTTGTACTCGATCCGCGATCTGGATAATTTCGTCCCATTGGTGGCTCACGTAAACAATGGGTACGTTTTTTTCAAGGCTTAATTGATGGATGGCTGTCAGTAACTGGGCCCTAGATCGATGATCTAGGGCGGTCAGCGGCTCATCAAGCAAAAGCAAGCGCGGGGCGTTGACCACAGCTCGAGCCAGGGCAACGCGTTGGGCTTCGCCGCCTGAAAGCGTGTCTGGGTAGCGCTTGAGCAGAGTGCTCAGCTCAAACCGGTCGACCGCCTCGCTCAGTGTTGTCAGGGACGCTTGCCGTCGTCGTTGATCAGCATATTGTAAGTTCTCTAGCACACTTAGGTGTGGGAATAGCTGCGGTTGCTGGAACACCAGCCCGACCGACCGGTCGCTGGCTTGAACAAACGCACTGGCAGACATCCAAGTTTCGCCGCCTACCGTTAGATGAGAATCAGCGCAGATGCCCCGGGGTATCAGACCAGCTAAACATTTTAACAAGGTTGATTTACCGGCACCGGATGGGCCAAACAGTGCAGTAATGCCGTAAGGGGGCAAGGTAAAGTCGGTATTTAGAATAAAGGTATTGTTCTGAGCGACTTTCAATTGAGCATTTACAAACGTCATGATGGCCTTCGTCCAAGTAAGGCTTGGCCAGGCTTTGATAACCATTGCAGGAGCAATAGCGTAAACAGTGAAAAACCAATGAGGCCGAGCGCAAGCTTATGCGCTTGTGCATAGTTGAGGGTCTCAACATAGTCAAATAAGGCAATTGATAGCACACGAGTTTCGCCAGGGATGTTGCCGCCGATCATGAGGACAATGCCAAACTCTCCAAGGGTATGGGCGAAGGTCAGCGTGCTGGCAACCAAAAACCCTTGTTTTGATAAGGGTAGAACGATTGTTCGAAACCGATCAAAAGCATCAGCACCGAGGGTGCTGGCTGCTTCAAGTAAGCTCTCGGGGATATCTCGAAACGCGACGAGCATCGGCTGCACAAAAAATGGTAAAGAGTAAATCAAAGATCCAATCAGTAAACCCTCAAAACTGAAAGCCAAAGGGCGACCGAACAACTGCAACCAAGCTGCACCAAACCAATGATCAGGAGAAAAAGCCAAAAGCAAATAGAAGCCGATGACAGTGGGCGGCAAAACCAGTGGTAGCGCAATGAACGGTATACAAAACCTCGCCAGTATCGACGTGCTACGAGCTAACCACCAAGCCAAAGGCGTGGCAAGGACTAACAATGTGAGCGTTGTCAGGGCCGCTAGTTGAACCGATATTAAAAGGGTTTGTAAATCGGCGCTCATTTTAGAGGTCTGTTAGGGCGCTGTGTTTGATAACCAGCGTTGGTCAAAATCTGTTGCGCAACCGAGGTTGAAACGAATTGATCTAGTCCAATGGCGGCAGCATGGTTAGTGAGCAGCACACGCTTTTGGATAATCGGTGGATGATACTTTGTCGGCACCAAATAAAAATGATTCGGCGAAACCTGCGCAAGCCTCAGCTGGGCTAGTGATAAAAGGCCAGCTTCTACATTGCCCGTTTCTACGAACTGAAAGGCTTGGACAACGTTATTGCCCTGAACAGTTTTCAGCGTCTGACTGAAAAAACCTGCCTTAAGCGTCGCAGCGGCCGCGCGGCCATAGGGAGCAAGTAGAGGGTTCGCAAGTGCGATCCGGCCGTTAAAACTTCGCAGAAAATCCTGCCAAGGGCGCTGATTATTTGGCGCCCAGAGTGCCAGTCTGCCGATTGCATAGATTTCTGGCGGTTTAATACTTCGTCCAGCTTGAGCAAGTTCTTCAGTGCTCGCCTCGTCAGCGGCAAAAAATAGATCAAAAGGTGCTCCAGCCTGAATTTGTGCATACAAAATGCCCGTTGAACCACTGATCACCTCATAATCGGCCTCCGGATGGCGTGTCTGGTAGGCATCGATCAAGTCCATCAAGGTGCTTCTAAAATTGGCGGCGGACGCAACGATAGCTGGGTCGGCGTGACTGCATGGCATCCAGCAAAAGACCAGAGTCAACAAGACACAAAGGCAAGGCCTTGGGCTAGGGGGCACCTGCGCGCGCTCTATCAATAAAATCTTGAATCAACCAACCCGAGATAGAAATCATGGCGGGCGGATTTGGCAGTTGATCAAAATCAAACCACTGTGCATCGCTCAACTCGGCTTCCTGGATTTTGATGTCACCTGAGTCATATTCCGCATGAAATCCGAGCATAAGTGAATTCGGGAAAGGCCATGATTGACTGCCAAAATACTTTATATTTTTTACTTTTATACCGACCTCTTCCATGACTTCCCTGCGGACGGTTTCCTCGATTGATTCCCCTGGTTCTACAAAGCCAGCCAAGACAGAATAAAAATTGGCTCGTGCGTTGGCATTTTTTGCCAAGAGTACCTGTTTGCCTTTATTGACACAGACAATAATCGATGGTGACAAGCGCGGATAGAACATCAGGCCGCAGTCTTGGCATTTCCGCGACCTGTCCTGGGATTCTCTTGTTGTCTCGCTACCACATTGGCCACAAAATTGGTGCGTCCGGAACCACTCAACGATTTGTTTGGCTCGACCGATTAGATAGAACAGGTCGATATTAACAGCGTTTAAAAATGTCCAAAGGGATTCGAAATAATATCCCTCCGGTTCATCCGAATCTGAATCCACTTCAACGGCGAAGATCGCAGAATCATTGACCCAGCCTAGAAAATGCCGTGATCGGATGGTCAATCCCGCCCATCGAAGTTCATCCTCACTGAGGGGCTGCCAGATGTCGTGTTCGTCGCAGCCCAAGATGTCGCCATCGGAAACAACGATAAAGTGGCTATCGCTCGCGACATCAGGTCCCACGGTATCGGCTAGGAATGCTGTCTTTAAGTCTATGCTCTGCCAGTCCACTGCATTTCCTCATAAGGTCGTCATCGGATAAGGACTCTAACACAACCGCTTGATTCATCGCATCTCAATTGGGGAATGCGATGGCGATACTAAGGTTGTCAGCTTTGGCAGGGTTCGGCAGGGTGCCCAGATCTCGATGTGCTGCACACCTTGGGCTTTTAAGGGCTCAGCCACTTGGATCGCTGTTGTCATTGTGGTGATAACGTCATCAATTATGGCAATGCGTTTCGCGGTACAAGGCTTTTTTGCCCGAAAAGGGTTTTCGGACACCGTTAGACGTTCAGCCCTAGATCTGTATTTTTGGGCTTTGGTGATGCCGGTTTTGATCACCCAGTTCGTCATGACCGGTATGCCCAGCGCATGACCAATGGTGTCGGCAAGGATTTTTGCTGGATTAAAGCCTCGTGAACGCAGCGTTTGGCGTGAGCTGGGAACCGGTATCAGTGCGTCAATCGCGGTACCTGTAAAATGGGTGTTTTGAGTCAGACATAGGCCAAGGGCTCGACCCGTTGTCAGTGATGCCTGTTGTTTAAATTGATGGATAAGTTGTGGCACCGGGAAGTGATAGGCGAGGGTTGCCCTACAATTGTTGATGAGCCACCCAGGTTGTCGGCATGGGGATTGGCTGGGGTGGTAACGCCAAGGCAGCGCACATTGGGTGCAACCGGAAGGTAGCCAGGGAAGATCCAATTGGCAAGGCTCACAAATTAGGCTGAGCTGCTTTTGCGGCTGCTCGCACAAAAGGCAGGGTTGCCAAAAGCTTTGGCGCAATAAATCTAGCATAAGTCAACACCAGCCAATCGCATCACTATCGAGCTATTTTTGGAGACCCTTGGGTTTTGAAAGGTGAGTCTAAGGCGTGAGCCTTGCTGGTTTTGGCTGGGTTCGACGGCAGTTATTGTCGGCGGCGTTATCGCACACTACAAATTGCTTTAGCAGCGGCATCCAGTAGGCAAGGAAAGCCAGATTGTTGGGGGCCTGATGGTCAACAAAAGCCGGCACCTTGGCCTCAACCGAAATGACAAAAAGCTGATCGCGCACCAGCGCCTTGATCAGTCTTAGATAGCCCACGTGCGGGTCACCCGTCTTTGGACAAAGAGTCATGACCAAAGCAATCTGATCGCCATATTCTCTGTCATGGCGTAATGGCGTAACGATGGGTTGATCACAATGGCGATTACGAGCCCGCTGATGAAGAAGCGCCACCTCGAGGAGTTCAAGGCCTTCGGGTAGTGCCGATAACTCGAGTGATAGGATGCCATTGGCCTCCGGTTGTTTCGAGCTCACCCCCTTATATTCTTCGATTTTGGTTCCGTTTTGGTCGTAAGAGTAGGTTTTAACAAAATGTTCAGGTATTGGACCATGTAGTAACGGAGCTCCAGCCGAAGTCATGGCGAAGAATGCCCAAAAGAGTGAGATCATGCGCGTCGAGCACAGAGGCTTGCGTGTTACTTGAGCACTGGCATCGCTGAATCTCATGGGCACATTATTGACCCGAAGCGCATTGAGCGGGCTTCGATGCGCATGTTTAATCGGTGACAGGCGCTGCGAGCTCAAGTCGATAGGTTTGGATCGCATCGTCTCTCATGGTGGTAATCTCAACGATGTCACCAGGGCTGTGCGTTTCGAGCAGAGACAGCATGGAGTCTTCATCGGTTACTGGCTCTTGATCAATGGCAATAATGACGTCACCGAGATGAATGTTGCCTCTGCGGTCCTCTCGAATACCCACCATCCCTGCCTTAGCAGCGGGTAGTCCGGGCTTTACGGCGAACACGGCGACGCCTTTGATCTTCAGGCGCTTAGTCCAAGAATCTGACAGCGATTCAATGCCTAGAACAGGACGATACAGTTTGCCGTATTTCTTAAGTTGTGGAATCAAGGTCTTCAGCGTGGCAACGGGTATGGCAAAGCCAATGCCAGCACTCGCTCCTGATGGACTGTAAATCGCGGTATTGACGCCAATGAGTTCGCCTTGAGAGTTTAGAAGCGGGCCGCCTGAGTTTCCTGGGTTAATTGCCGCATCGGTCTGAATAACATTGGAAATCGTTCGATTATTCATTGATTTAATTTCCCGACCAAGGGCGCTGACGACCCCTACCGTGAGCGTTGTATCAAGGGCAAAGGGATTTCCTATAGCAAGCACTTTCCGACCAACAGCAAGGCGGTTGGAGTCCCCAAGCGGCAAGGGGGTTAATTCGGAAGGAGGCGCTTCAATTTTGAGCAGGGCGATGTCTTTTTCGGGTGAAGTGCCAATGACCGAAGCGTCATATTGCTTGCCAGATTGCAACGCAATGGTGATCTTGTTGGCGCCATAAATCACGTGAAAGTTGGTGACGATCAGACCCGAAGCATCCCAGACGAATCCGGTGCCTGAACCTCTAGGGATTTCAAGCACATTGAGCGAGAACCTTTGTCTGCGCAGCTGAGTGTTAGTCACAAAGACAACCGAAGGACTGGCCGCCTGAAATACTTCGATATTGTTGGCCTCATCTTGGGTCAGCGTAAGGTCTTTGCCTGCTGAGTCCTCTGCGACAGTTGAAGCCACACCTAAGGTCAGTAACGTGCCGGCAGCCGTAATGAGTCCAAGTAAACCTACCAGCCAAATCCGATTCATGAGGTAGTACCGATTAACGTGTTGTGGGCGAGACTTGCTCTACAACCTGTTGGACATCAATAAATTGATTGAGTTCATAAAGATCCTCGGCGGTGAGATCACCGATGGTCTGCTTTAAACGCAATGTGTCGGTAATGTACCGATATCGAGCGCTGGCAAACTGAAACTCGGAGAGAAACAGCCTTTGTTGGGCTAGCAGTACATCTACAATATTGCGCGTACCCACCTCATAGCCGGTTTCCGTTGCAGACAACGCCGAGCGGGCTGACTCGATGCCTCGCAGACTGGCTTTGACACGAGCGACATCAGTGTTAATCGCCGTATATAGCGCGCGCACATTTTCGCTGACCTGTCGCTCGGCGTAATCGAGGTTGTCTCGGGCTTCAACAAGCCGATATTCAGCCTGCCGGACCAAAGATCGGGTGCCTCCGCCGGAATAAAGTGGCAGCGTCAGTTGCAGACCATAAATTTCGGTATCAGAGCTACTGGTCTGGAAAGCGCTTGGATTTTTACTCGTTTGAGAGCTGTAGCTGATTTGCGCGTCAAGAGTGGGCAGGTGACGAGATTTACTAATAGCCGCTTGCTTTTCGGCAGCGGCTAGGGCGGCTTTGCCAGCCAGTATATTGGTATTGCGAGTCAGTGCAGCCTGTACCCAAGCCTCTTCGCTAAGCGGATCTGGATTACGCACCGGGAAGTCATCGGCGAGTCCATGAATGGCACTAAAGGATCGGCCTGTTAATCGCATCAACGGCTCGAAGCTTCTCGCTTGTGCCCCTTCAGCTTCGATCACACCGACGGTTGCCCGATCGAAACTGGCTGTAGATTCCAGCACATCTGTAATAGCAACTAAGCCAACGTCAAATCGCTGCTGTACTTGTTCCATCTGCCTTTTGACGGCGTCCCGCTCTGCGTTAGCCGAATTGAGCCCATCTTGGGCTTCTAAAATTGCTAGATACGTTTCTGCAACCCGTACAATGAGGGCCAAAGTCTCCGCCGAGTAGCCTGCCGCGGCTTGGTCACGAATATTCTTTGACTGTTGGTACTGATACCACCGGTCCATTCTGAAAAGCGGCTGAACCAGCCCTGCTCGCCAGGATTCACTGGTGGTGGTCGTATCTAAAAAAGTGGTGTCACCGGTTACCGGATTAAAATCTCTCAGAGATGGACTGGTTGTGTCGGAGTAGCTGCCGGAAAGCGATAAGTTGGGCAATAGGCCCGCAAGCGCCTGAGGAACCACTTCACTTTGAGCCTGAAAAGCCGCTTCAGCGGCACTCAATTGCGGGTCATTGACGATTGCCAGTTGATAGACGCCAGAAAGATCGATGGTCTCTGACCGGCTGGCAAGACTGGTCAGAAGTAGCATCAATCCAATCAGTTTTGAACATTTATTCATAATTACAAGCTTCCGCTCAAGGCCGAATGTAAATCCAAGGGGTGCCAGAATACGCTCGATTCGACCAGATCGCTAGTTTTTACGCCAGCTGGTTATGTTTATGCGATATCCGCCTTGGCTCTGGAGTGCGTGACCATACCGGTTTTAGTCGACCACCTCAGACGCTAGATACGCTCGGAACTGGAAAAAAGTCCAGCATGTTTTGAATCATTTCGGCAATAAGTAGGCAATGCTGCTCGTGAAAGGGTGCGGCAATCACCTGCAGCCCAATCGGCAAGCCATGACGATCAAGACCACAGGGTATGACCACTGATGGCCAGCCGGTTAAGTTGTAGGTCATGGTATAGGAGTAGTCGAGCATTTGTTCTTCTATGCCGTGCTCAATAGCAGTCTTGGCGTTGACTGGACAAATAAGCACATCAATATCTTGGAATGTTTTCAGCATAGCGCTTTTAAACCCATCCCAAACGGCCAGTGTTTGACTAAGCTCGGCAGCTGAAAAACCCGGTTTCGGTTGTGCGAGATTGCGCGCTATCGCGAGTGAGGGGGTTTGGGTGTTACAGCGTTCGAGGAGGTCTAATACTGTCTCGTGATCATCAGCACCGAGCACCCTAGAGAAGATCAGCGGTGTCATTTCGATACCACCGGGCAGGTGTGATGTCACCTTAAACCCGTCGTCGGCTAAGCGATGGATCACCGACTCAATAGCGGCTTGGATATCCGCAGATGGATCTGATAGCCCATTGGTCAAATGGAAACCAATGCGCAAGTCTAAGGGTGCTATGGCGGGTTGAATTGCTTGGCCTGGCACCGCATTGGGATCAACCCAGTCTGGGCCTGCAATGATGTTTAGCAGAAAAGCGAGGTCGGATACGCGTAATGCCATAGGACCCGGCTGCGTCAAGGGTGCCCAGAGGCCCTCGGCAGGTAAGGCATTACCGGTCGAAGGAACCCGCCCAGAGGTCGGCTTAATACCTGAAATGCCGCTAAAGTGCGCGGGTAATCGAATGCTACCCCCTGTATCTGTGCCAATATCAAACGGAATTGCCCTAGCCGCGATTAGGGCTGCGGCGCCACCTGAACTCCCCCCGGGGGTGCGGTTCAGGTCATAGGGGTTGTTGGTTCGTCCAAATAGATTGTTGTCGGTTTGGAACGAGAGCGTAAATTCAGGGGTATTGGTTTTGCCCACTAAAATAGCGCCGGCATCGCGTAACCGGGCAACGCAAGTTGCATCCCGAGCAGGTCGAAATTTTGCTCTGCCCTCGCTGCCCCAAGTGGATACAAAGTCAAAGGTATCGAGGCTATCTTTCAAAGTCATGGGTACGCCATGCAGAGGCCCAATCGTCTCGCCTGCAGCCAATGCGGCGTCGGCTTGTGCTGCGTACTTTAAAGAAAGTTCAGGGTTGGTGTTCACCACGGCATTGAGCTGAGGGTTGACGGCCGAGATTCTCCCTAGCGCTGCCTCGGTCAAGGCGGTGGCGGTTGTTTCTCGGCTTTTGATCGCTGCTGCGATGTCTTCGATGGAGCGATCAAGTATGTTCGTCATTGTTGGCTCCCTGCGGGTTTTTCGAGGGTGAAGGTAGAATTTTAAGACGCATCGCTCATCGGACCTTGGGATTGAATCAAGCCTAGGCCTTATGGATTAGAAGATAGAAGTCTTGTTCGTCAATGGTTAAAGCCAGGCTTTCCGCTCCCGGTTCTTGATGGATCGTTAAATCATTTCCGAGCGTTTCTCGCAACACATAGTCTCTGTGTGTCTGAAGAGCGGTCATCAGCCCTTCAGAACCCGATGCGTCAATGTGGATTCGATCGGTGACGTTAAACCCCAGGTCTTTACGTTGTTTTTGGATGCGGCTGACCATCTCCCGGGCAAGTCCTTCAGCGATTAACGCTTCATCTAAAGTAGTATCGAGATCGATCGAAATAAATCGATTAGAAACGGCGTTGGTACCCGATCTTGCCTCTCGAAAAATTAAGATGTCCTCGACTGAGAACGATTCATCTTCAAGGGTTAAGGTCCCTTGTGTTTGCAACCTTAGAAGGTCTTCGCCAGTTAGGGCGTCAATCAATTGTTTGAAGTGTTTAAAGCGAGCGCCCAATCGTTTACCCAACACCGGAGAATTTGGGCGGGCAAACAAATCGATGTAATCCGATTCGTTGGTTTCATAAGCAGCGGTCTTAACGTTTAACTCTGCCAGAACGTAGGATTCAAGTTTACTGATCTCAGCGAGAAGCGAGGGATCTTGATGCAGGATCGTGATGCACTTTGCGGGGTACTTTGTTTTGACTTTATCTTGATTGCGTTTTTGTCGACCCAGTAAAACAACGTGTTGCATACGCGTTACGGCAGTCTCAAGCAGTGGGTTAATAAGTGTGTCGTCAGATTCTGGATAGGCGCACAGATGCACCGAACTAGCGGCACCAGAATGCTTCGGCAAGGCTTGATAAAGGGTTTCTGACAGGAAGGGCGCAAAAGGCGCCATGCAAAGCGTGAATTCATAGACTGCAGTATGTAGGGTCGCAAAGGCATGGGTTTTGTCATCGGTCAGGCCCTCGTGCCAGAAACGACTGCGGTTCAGGCGAATGTACCAATTGGTCAAGTCTTCGATAAAATCAAATAGCGCTGGCACAACATTGAAAAGTCGATAAGCCTCCATTTCATTTTGGATATTGTCTTTTAGCGTCTGTAACCTAGACAGAAGCCATTGATCCATGATGTTGGGGCTAAGCGCAGGGTGCAATTCGGGCTCCCAGGCATCGATCTCCGTATAGGTCTTTAGGAAGCGGTAGGCATTAAGCCAAGGCAAGAGCGCCCTGCGGGTCATCTCTTTAACCCCCGCATCCTTAAATCGTTGCTCCTCTGCCTTGACTAACCCTGAATTAATCAAATACAGACGCAGCGCGTCGGCGCCATAGTCCTCCATTAAATCATCGGGTGGCGTGTAGTTTCGGAGCCGTTTCGACATCTTTTTGCCGTCTTCTGCCATGACGATGCCGTTAACGACAACGTTCTTAAACGGATTAGTTTCAAACAAGGCATAGCCGAGGACGATCAGCGTGTAAAACCATCCTCGAGTTTGATCAAGGCCTTCGGCGATGAATTCAGCTGGAAAACCCTGCTTAAAGAGTGCTTCATTTTCAAAGGGGTAGTGCAGTTGAGCGTAGGGCATCGCGCCTGACTCAAACCAGCAATCTAAAACCTCGTCAATGCGTCGATAGATGCCTGGTTCACCGGGAATAGTAAAGGTGAGCTGGTCTACGAATTCGCGATGTAGATCCTCCACCAAAACACCGGTTAAGGTTTTGAGTTCTTCAATTGAACCAACGCAATGGGTTGAACCCGTTGTGTCATTGATCCATATGGGTAAAGGTGTGCCCCAGTAGCGATTCCGTGAAATCGCCCAATCCATCGCCCCCTCTAGCCAATTGCCCATTCGGCCATCCCGAATGTGCTCAGGAACCCAGCGAATGTTCTGATTCGCTTTGACCAGGTCCGCTTTAAAATCCTCGACTCGAACATACCAAGAATCGATGGTCCGATAAATAATCGGGGTGTCTGATCGTGGGCAAAATGGATAACTGTGCTGAATGACCTCCTGCAGGTAAAGGGCGCCTGAGGTCTTCAAGTGGCGAATAATGGCCTTGTCTGCATCCTTTACATGCTGTCCAGCAAAATCGGTTACCTCGCTGGTGAAGCAGCCAGCCATATCGATAGGGCAAACGCTTGCGGTAATTCCAGCGGCTTTGAGGACTCTAAAATCATCCTCTCCAAAAGCAGGCGCCTGGTGAACAACGCCGGTACCACTGTCGGTGGAGACATAATCGTCCGCAACAATTTGAAATGCGCCCTCAGCAGAAGCTTCAGAAAAATAGGGGAAAATCGGCTCGTAATGCTTGCCAAGCAGCGCACTACCTTTGAACGAATCGACAACTGTCAGTGTTTTAGGTCCCTGATAAGCTTCAACCCGCGCACTAGCCATGATGATGTGTTGGCCGCTGGTCTCATCTAAAACTTTACTGTAGTCGATGGTCTCGCCCACACATAGGGCAAGATTGGATGGCAGCGTCCAGGGGGTGGTTGTCCATGCGGCAACAAAAGTGTCCTCGTCTTTAAGCTTAAAGAGCACGGTAACCGCTGGGTCCTGAGTTTCTTGGTAGTTGCTGCCAGCTTCAAAATTAGATAAGACGGTACCTAGCGCCGTGGAAAAGGGCACCACTTTTTCGCCTCGATAGATAAGACCCTTTTCCCAGAGTTGTTTGACGACCCACCAAACAGACTCCATATACCAGGGTTCCATGGTTTTGTAGTCGTTGTCGAAATCCACCCACCGACCAATGCGGGTAATCGTTTTTCGCCATTCGCTGGTATAGCGTTGAATGATGCCTCGACATGCATCGTTGTAGCCTTTAATCCCCAATTGCTCGACCGCTTCAGCGGAAGATAATCCCAAAGACTTATCAATTTCATGCTCAATGGGTAAGCCATGGCAGTCCCAGCCAAAGCGTCGTTGAACATAACGGCCCTTCATAGTGAAGTAGCGTGGTACCGCGTCTTTTAAAATAGAACCGACAAGATGCCCATGATGGGGTAGCCCGGTAGCAAAGGGCGGACCATCATAAAAAATATAAGGCGGGTTGTTTTTTGTTTGCGCCAGGCTCTTTTGGAAAACATTTGATTTTTGCCAAAAATCTAGGACCGCATGCTCAGCAGCCACAAAAGAGAATGTGTCCACATCGGGATTGATAGGACGATCATTGCTCATGTTTGGTTCCCCTGCTGGGCTTGCTGATGGGATGAATCTTCAGGTGACAGCAGTTTAACAATTAGTGACTGTCTGACGGGGCCCAATGATAGCGTCTCTCTGGGTAACGTCAATATAAGGCTAGTCCCGATGATTTTGCACACCGGTAACACTACCTCGAAGATTAATTTTTTCGAGCACCGCTGAGACCAGCTTTTCGATCTTAAACTCAAAGTACCAGTGTGGGGTATCCCAGTGGGTGATTGCCGTTGTGCCAACGACTTTAAATTCCCAGCCCTCAGCTTTGGACCGATCATAAAGCGCTTGTAGGCGCTCCCAAGCCGGGTTGGAAAAAACTGGATGCACACAGGCAACGGTAATGTTTTTTGCGCCTTGCTCTTTGAGTGATTCTATCGCGGCAACGACTGACCCGGCCGTATCGATAATGTCGTCAACCAAAAGCACATTTTTCTGATCAACGTCACCGATTAAGGTGGATCGAAATACGGTGTTCGGCTGAGAGTAATCTCGCTCCTTCGATAACGCCGCAAGATCCGCTGACAACTCTTCGGCATAAATTCGCGCATTTTCAAGATAGCCGACGTCCGGTGAGACCACGACGTCTCCGGTGAGCCCCTGATGCTTAAGCCAGGGCACGAACTGCTTGGTCAAAAAAATGTTTTCAAGATGGGTTTGGCTCGGGTTGAACATGCCAGCGATCGAGTCATTGTGAATTTCGACTGTAACCACTCGGTCAGCGCCAGCACTTTGCAGCATTCGTGCAAAAAGACTGGCGCTAATTCCCTCGCGGATCCTACCTTTGCGTTTATCTTGCCTTGCACCTGGATAGTAAGGCGTGACCGCGGTGATATATTGCGCATCAGCCAATGCGGCGGCTTCAACGGCGTGCAATAGCATAATAAAACGGTCGTAGATCGAGCGGTCATCTTGTTTGCCTACCATGGTTTGGAAGATATAAAGGTCATGCCCGCGAACATTGGCTTCAATTTCTAATTTGCCCTCACCGCAGGCAAACCAAATTTCCTTAACGGGTAGCAACGGCATATCTAAATGTTCGGCGACGCCCTCTGCAAAGGTTCGACCAGATTCGCAGGTCATTAAGGCAATGGGTGCCCTTGGATTTCGAGTAAGTTGAAAAGACTCAGTCATGATTGGCTACCATTCGTTGAAGTACCTGTAAAAGAAGTTTGTGCTCGGCGGGCAGAACTTTAGCTGCCAGTGCCTCTGGGCTTTTAAGGCCTTGGGGAATTTCGAGGTTGACCTGCTCGATGATGGCCCCTTGATCGTAATCTTTGTTCACGAAATGCACTGTGGCGCCGGTGCGCGTTTCTCCGGCTGCCAGTACCGCTCGGTGTACATGAAGTCCATACATGCCGGGTCCACCGAAGGCCGGCAGTAAAGAGGGGTGTATATTTAAAATTCGGTTTTCGAAGCTGGCAAGGGTTACCGGTCCGATTTTCTTTAAGTAGCCAGCGGTGATGACCCAATCGGTCTGATAGGATTTGAGCAATGTCGCAAGCTGCTCATCGGCAGCTTTTTCTCGCTCCGGGGTCGCGTTGCTTGAAGCGGAAGCGATGTAGCTGACTGGAATGTTTCGTTGCTTGGCCTCTTGCAGGGCGCCACTCGTCAAGCGGTTCGAGATTACCACCGCCACCTCTGCGTTGAGACGCCCGCTTGCGCAAGCCGCTACAATATTCGCAACATGCGAGCCGCGCCCTGAAGCAAGTAAGGCGAGCCTTGCCTTAGGTCTTGAGTCTGGCGGACTCATGGCGATTTGAAGGCGCCTGCAAATTGTTCTCGCAATACATTTTTCTGAACTTTCCCCATGCTGTTCTTAGGAAGCTGCTCTACAAAGCAAACTTTTTTAGGCACTTTAAAGTTTGCCGCATGGGCCCGCATATAGTCGGTAACCGTTTTCGTATCTAGTGTGCAGTCAGGCGCGACAGCGAGAACTGCGCAAACCGCTTCGCCAAAATCCGGATGATCGAGGCCAATGACAGCGCTTTCGATCACCATCTCCATTTTATCGAGTAGGAGCTCAAGCTCCTTAGGGTAAATATTCAGACCACCGCTGATAATAAGATCCTTACTACGACCTACGATACTGATATAACCGTCGCTATCCATGCTTGCGATATCACCGGTCATAAAATACCCGTTGTCGGTAAACGATTCTCGGGTCTTTTCAGGATTCTCCCAGTAACCTTGAAAAACATTAGCCCCTTTCACTAGAAGGTCTCCTGGCGTGTTCGGAGGAAGCGCTTTACCTTGTTCGTCAACGATCAGACATTCCACGCCGGGCAGTGGCTGACCAACGGTACCAGGGCGCCTTTCGCCTAACAGAGGGTTTGACGTGTTCATGCCGGTCTCGCTCATACCGTAACGTTCAAGAATCGTGGTGTCGGTGGCTTGCTCCCATTGTGTAAATGTAGCCGAGAGGAGAGGCGCTGAGCCTGAGATGAACAGTCGCATCCGCGCACAATCTTGGTGATCGATGCCGTCTTGCAACAAGCGGGTGTAGTAAGTTGGTACACCCATGAACACGGTTGCTTTTGGTAGCGCTGCGATGACCGCACTGGCATCGAAGTGTTTGTGCAGCAGGATAGGGCTGCCAGCAGCAAGTGGCAGGTGTAAACCAACAAACAGACCGTGAACATGAAACACGGGCAAGGTATGCAGCATGACGTCATTGGCTGACCAGTCCCAGGCCTTAAGTAGCATTTTGGCATTTTCGCACAGGTTGCCATGGCTGATCATAGCGCCCTTAGGCAAGCCCGTAGTCCCGGAGGTGTAGATAATAACTGCGACATCATCGTCGGTTCTCGGGACGACATCAGTGTCTGCCGCACTGGCCGCGGCGAGGCTCGTTAAGCTCCCAAAGCCGTCTGGATCAAGGGTGACGACCTTGACGTCGCGGTGACGATGTATATTTGCCTTTGCTGGGTCGACGATGAACACAGAAGGCTTGGCGTCACTCAAGAAGTGATCTAACTCTTCGGGCCCGTAAGCCGTATTGAGGGGTAGATAAATGAAACCGCTTCGCAAGCAGGCGCAATACAAATAAAGTGCTTCTGGTGATTTTTCTATTTGTGCAGCAACTCTATCACCGGGCTTGAGACCAAATTGACGCAGTATGTGACTGTATTGCCCGCTCCTTTTATCTAGGTCGGGATAAGTCGCTAGGGTCCGACCATCGTCGGCGAGTAGCAGAGGCCGGTCGGTGGTCATCATGGGTTTAAAAAGGGCATAAAGATTGGTCATGGATACTCGGTCACGAGGGACGCCCTCATTTAGGGTTGATAATTGCCATTGGCTGCCGCTCAGCGGTATTCATCCTGCGGTTCTGATAAATTATAGCGCGAGCAATGAAACTTTGCTGTCTAACTTAAAAAGGAGTACTCGGTGGTGAGAGGGATTCAAATTGGGCTATTACTACTGCTTGTGAGCGGGTCGGCGAGTGCTATTGCTGAGCTAGCGTTAGAAAATGGCTGGGTGCGAATGCCACCGGATGGCGTATCGACGCTCGCAATTTATGGCGAGTTAACCAATTCCGGCGATTCTCCGCTGACGGTTGCAACTTGGTCTTTAGATAACGCTGGTATGGTCATGGTGCACCGGTCTGAACTCAATGGCGGGCGGATGCAAATGCGATCTGCCGGCCCGCTGACTGTACCGGCGCGGGGGAAACTTGTTCTCCAGCCTCAGGGCTTGCACATTATGGTGATGAAATTTAACGCCGAAATTGGCATAGGCGACGAGATTGTGATTAAAGCGATGACAGAGTCATCGGAATCTTTTTCGCTGACGGCCGCCGTCGTCCCGATAAATGCGATCGGTCCGACCTTGCCGTGAAGCTGACGCTTCAGCAATGTCTTGAGTTACATCGAGCTGGCAAATGGGGCGCAGCCGAGACGGGCTATCGAGCGATTCTTGCTGAAACCCCTGAGCAGCCCGATGCCTTACATCTTTTGGGCTTGGTGTTAGCGGCGCAACAACATGAAGACCAAGCAATCGCGATGATTGAGCGTGCGATTGAACTTCGACCGAAAGCGGCAGCGTATCATCATAATATCGCGGGCATTTATCGCAGGCTCGGCGCCCTAGATGCTGCGAAAACTGAATTTTCCCAGGCGTTTAGTTTGAAGCCTGACTACGGCGAAGCGTATCAGGGGTACTCCGAAATGGTGACTTTTGAGCCCGGGAACGATTTTATCCAGCGAGTGGTCACCCAGTTGGCGGTTCCTGATCTTACAGATTCCGTGCGATCGTATTTGCATTTTGCTGCCGGCAAATATTTTGATGACACCGGTGATTGGAACCGTGCCTTTGAGCATTATCGGCAGGGCAACCAATTGGCGGGCAAATCGTTTGATCGAGATAAGCATCAAGGATTACTAAAAGACCTTGTTTACTTTCAGCCTGATTTGATGAGACATCAATCCTCGGAACCCATTGATGAGGGCCCTCATCCGGTGTTTGTCGTTGGTATGCCGCGGTCTGGGACAAGTTTGGTTGAACAAATCCTAGCCAGCCATTCCGAGGTATTCGGTGCCGGAGAGCTCAACGATATGGCGCAAGTGGGCCAGCAGGTACTGGCGCAGTTAAAGCGTCTTGATAAAAGTGGATCCGAACAGGGATCATGGGCAGAGGCATTAGCGCAAGCTAAGCGGTCGGCAGCGTCGAAATATTTGGCTCAGCTTCGGCAGCAAGGCGAGGGCCAGCAGGTTCGATGGGTCGTCGATAAACACCCGCTCAATTTCCGCTTTTTGGGGATGATTAGAGCGTTGCTTCCGAGTGCAAAGATAATACACATCCGGCGACACCCCCTCGACACCTGTTTGAGTTGTTATTTTCAGAATTTTAGCGCGGGTCAAAACTATAGTTTTGATTTAAGCAATTTAGGTATTTTTTATCGGGACTATGAACGCCTCATGAGCCATTGGCGTGACTTGTTCGGAGCAGATTTGTTAGAAATCGATTACGAAGATTTGGTTAATAATGCAGAAAGCGTCATTACCGAGTTGTTGGCTTATTGTGGTTTACCTTTTGAGGCTGCTTGTCTTAAGTTTTACCAGACCGATAGACCTGTCAGCACGGCGAGCTTTAAGCAGGTCCGTCAGCCGATTTATCATTCGTCTAAAGCGCGCTGGCGGGCTTACGCTGAAAATCTAAGGCCCTTGGCCAGAATACTTGATCTTGAGGCCGAGCTACCGATCACAGTGACCGGACAGCAAATCTAGAGCTCAGGTCGTTATCAAGCCTATAATGCTGTCAAACGCGTGTTAACTAGGAAACATCATGAGGGGATTTAGCTGGGGAGAACTTGAAGCTTCGGATCCCGAGATTGCAAGTTTTGGCCGTCAGCGACTCGATGGCAAGGTGGCTTATCTGGCAACGGTTCGCGATGATCAAAAACCACGATTACATCCAGTGACGCCAGTCATTGGCGAGGGGCGTTGTTTTGTGTTTGTTGAGCCAAGCACGCCCAAGGCAAAGGATCTGCTTGATAGTGGTTGGTACAGTTTGCACTGCGGGATGAACGATAGTTCAGGTAGCAGTGGAGAATTCATTTTAAATGGGCAGGTGCAGGTGCTGGATGATCCGGATGCTCGTAGCCTTGCCGAATCCGTGTCGAGTTATAGGCCGGCGGCGCGCGCGCTGTTGTTCGAGCTCATCATTGATGAAGCGCATGCGATTGAATATCCCTTTGGTCGGGCGCTTCGCAAAAGGTGGCCCTCAAGTACACGCTAAGGCAGGTTAAGTTGGCGTCAAAGCAGTTTAGCTGCCGAATGGGCGCTAAATCCTGAAGCGCTATTTATTGGGCCTGGGTGACCGCGTGGTGGTCTTTTAGTCAAAAGGTGTTGCAGTGTTGAGCGGCAGCCTTAAGATCGGGATGATGTCTGCGATGGTTGCTCGTAAGACAGACTTTGGGAGCGCTTGTGCTGACTGATCAAATTGGCTTTCAAGGCTAAAAAACGCTTCCGCAGTTAATCGGTGCAGGGTAGCGGTTTCATCGACGGCGTCAAATGCTTGGGTTAAACGAGCTGGATCAAAGTTTGTGTCTCGTAGCAGGCCCAGAAATTCTCCAAGCACCATTTTTGGTTGATAGGCTTTGAGCTGCTGAACTGTATGCAAGCGCAGGTAATCAAGGCGCACTGCCTGGCTGTAATCGACCCGATAGTATTCAAAGGCATTGGCGAGCTCGAGTAAAAGCAGAATCATCGCGGTTTCGTTGGCTTCAATATGAAGCGGGAATAACCTCGGTTTCGGCCTCAGCTGTTTGAAAAAATGTTGTCCCGGCAGGCCGGTCATGAAGGCAACTATCTCGGCTTCGGCAAAGGTTAATCTGGGTAAGGTGTCCACAGCCACACGAATACTAGCGTCTTGTGCTTGATAGAAAAAAGCTGAGTTAGACGGTAGATGAAAGGTCTTAACCAGTAACGACGGCAAAGACGCATAGTCTAGCTGAAAAGGGTTCATGCGAGCTTGAATTGCAATGGCTTGTTGGACCAAGTTTAAAAACTGTTGCTGATTGGCGGGTGATTCACCCACTTTGGCGAAGATCTTGGGATCGATATCATTGAGAGATCGGCGTTCTCGGTTTAGCTTTTCAAGACGATGGCTGAGCTTACTAATCATCGCCAGTTGATGGCCCTCATCGGTCTGGGTCCTGTGGGTAAGCGGGTTTGTCAGGGCCGCGAAGATCATCTTTTGATCCGGCCTGATCAATGTAAGGTCAACGGATTGGGCCAGAGCCTCGCTCAGGGCAAGGTGTTGTGCTTGTGCGCCGACGAAACCGGCCTCACTGGCTGCTCGCGAGCTGATGTCGTCAAACAACAACTGCTCGAGTTTCGATCGGAGTGAGACTTGCTCTGGTGAAGGTGGCGTTGACTTGATTTCAGCGCGCTCGAGACTGAGTTGATTGCAGCCGGTGCCGAGCCAATAAAATAACAAGCAGAGTGTGAAGCTTGAACCTCTGCCAAGAGTACTCACGAACTCGAAAAGGTTTGAATCAACTCGCCAAGCGCAGACTGGGTATCACGTTGGGCAGCTATTCTGGCGTAAAGCGGTTGTTTAAGTGCATCCTGCTTACAGGCGTCAAGATTGATATCGATATTGAGTCTCGCTGAAGCGAGCGTGCACTGAAGGATTAAGGCCACCATTTGGGTATCAGAGCGCAGGTGCTGATTGGTTTTGGAATAGCAAGTTAGGAGTTGCCGGCCGAGTAAACCGGCCAGTTCAAAAATCAAGATTGGTGCGAAAGCAGCCTGGAGGTAAGCATCATCCCGCAGAGCGGGATTGTCTTTCGCCGTTTTTAATTGTCGTTGGCAGGCAAGGTATCCGGCCGCATCAGCTTCAGCAAGCCGTAAAAATTGTTTTGCGTGGTGATCGAGCGCTGTCGCAAAGGCGGCACTGAAGACCGGGCCGCGACTATAGCGGACCACCATCGCCATAAGGGCGGCAGCATTGGCGCCAAGATGGGCGGCAACGCCGCCGCCCCCTGGGGTCGCTCGCCGCTCACCAACCGCTTGCAGCCAGCCGCTAAGGGTTTGATCCATGCTCATGAGGAATCTGCGTGGAAATTCTGGTAGAGGCGCAGCGCATTTCGCAAGCACATAGCAACGGTCATCGGACCAATCCTAGGTAGATAAATCGACGCATGGTGGGCAACGCTCGGATCAAAGTTGTCATAGCTTGAGAAGTTCACGCAGACTGAGTCGGCGGATATTTCACCCGGTGTAACGCAAGGAAATTTTGAACTGGGAACCCCAGTAATGATGATATCGGACTCAGCAAGTGCCTGCCCACGAGTGATGTGAGTCTCGCTGGGTTTTGCTAGGTCGAACTGAAGTGGGCCAAATTCGTCGAAAGAATAAACTCTTGCGCCCTCATTTGACATCATAACTGCGAGCGGCCGGCCAATCACCTCGCTGCGGTTAAAAATGGTCACGGTCTTACCCGTTAATGGCCTTTCTCCTGCAGCAATGCTTTCTTGATAAACCCCGAGATGGGACAAAAGCTTTATAATGGCTAAGGGCGTGCAAGGTAAAAGCGCTTTTTTAGTGAGGTCACCGGCCACAGCAAATCGATCATTGGCGTAAAGTTTTCGAGTCCAGTATTGGCTGCCAGCTTCGACATCTTTGCTGTAGCTCACGAGATTGCGCAAATAATCGTCCTGCTGATTCCCAAAAATCGGGAAGTAAATAAAAATACCGTGAATGCTGGGGTCGTCATTTGCGACAAGGATCGCTTGTTCAAGTTCGAGGCGGCTGACCTGCTGTAAATCGTAGTCTAGGCCTGCATCAAAAAACCGTTGTTGTGTGGCTCGAGCATAAGCCAGAGACGGTGCATCTTCACTGGCGATTAATCCCAAAACCTTTGGCCGCTCGGGCAGTCCTGCGACCTCCTCTCGGCAAGCATCGATAAACTGATTGGCTAAAGTTTTTGGATCATTTGCCTTCACGGTGATTAGGCCTAGGACTGTCTTGAAACGCTACCCAGATAGCCGCTGTGGTGACGTTTACCATAGGCCTCCCGGGTAAAACCCTTGAGTTCCATAAGGGTTAAAGCAATCGCGTCGCTCATCGCGAGCATGACGGCAATCGATGCGCTGGGGGTTAGTTCAAGGGGGCAGGGTTCAATAATATTTTCACCCATATCTAAAATGGGCTCGCAAAATTGACGCATCGGCGATTTCGGGTGTGATGTAATGCCGATAATTCGAGAGACGCCCAACTGTCTTGCGATCTCAAGGGTTTGAATCACTTCATTGGATTTACCGCTGGTTGAAAAAGCAACAATAGCGTCCTCTTCGGTAACCATGCCTAGATCACCGTGACCTGCTTCAGCGGGGTGGACAAAAAATGCCGGTGTGCCAGTCGACGCAAGGGTTGCAGCAAATTTACGAGCAATAAAGCCAGCCTTTCCAATACCGGTAGCGATCACCCGTCCACGCGTGGTCTGCAATAGTTCAATGGCTTGTTCAAATGCGGCATTGACTTGAATACTAGCAATGGCGTTGGCCTCTGCGTCGAGGATACGTTGAATGTTTTTTTGTATATCCAAGGGGCGCCCCTTTCATGCGTTAGCGCATTATAACCTATCCGCTATAGACTCGAATCAGCGTTGCGATATGATTTTGTAACCCAGGGTGGAAACTGAGCAGCTGAGTGGCGTGCTCGATGGGGACCCATAAACATTGTTTGATATCTGGCTCAGCAGAAACCTTGCTTGGTTCGGACGCCATGGGAGAGGCCAAAAACCAATGACCTTGGCAGTCGTACACTTGGCCGTTCCATTTGAACTGATACTGAAAAGGTTGGTCATCACCATGAAGCGAGACCTCATACCCTGTTTCTTCTAAGGTCTCCCGCCTAGCGCAGTCCGCAGCAGTCTCCCCGGGCTCGATCCCACCGCCGGGCAAAGACCAGAATCGTTTTTGGCTGAGAGGATCCTGCAGCTCGATCATCAGTAGTTGATGCTCGCGAAAGCAGACCGTGCTGGCTCTTTGCCGAGGCACGATGCTCATGTGGAGCCTTCTAGGAGTAGGCAACGTGCCTCATGTTGCGGCTGTTTTCCCAAGAGATCGGGCGACGTTAAGCTGCAGCGAGCCTCGGCAATGGGGCAGCGTGTATGAAATCGACACCCTGATGGCGGTGCAATCGGTGAAGGCACGTCTCCTCTCAAGACAATGCGACGAGTTTTTCTGTGAGGATCAGGGACCGGGATCGCGGATATCAAAGACTGCGTATAAGGATGCAAGGGATTGCGATAGAGCATCTCGCTGGGCGCGCTCTCGACAATCTGACCCAAGTACATAATTAACACCCGATCAGAAATGTGTTTTACCACGGCGAGATCATGAGCAATAAAGAGATAAGCAAGGTTGAACTCTTTTTGTAAATCCATCAAAAGATTTAGGATTTGACTTTGAATCGATACATCTAGGGCAGATACAGGTTCGTCGCAGATAATCAGCTCTGGATTCAGCGCGATCGCGCGGGCGATACCGATTCTTTGACGCTGCCCGCCCGAAAATTCAAAAGGGTATCGACTCGCCGACCGACTCGGTAAGCCAACAATATCCAACAATCGGGTTACCGACTGATGTCTGGACTGTCTATTGCCAATACCATGAACCAAGAATGGTTCTTCAAGAATCTCGCCGACGGTGTGCCTTGCGTTCAATGACTCCATTGGGTCCTGAAAAATCATTTGGATATTCTGACGGAAGGGCAATAACTGCTTATGGGTCATCGGTGCTAGATCGACCCCTTTAAACAAGATGTTACCCTTGGTAGGCGCATACAATCGGGTAATGCAGCGACCCAAAGTAGACTTACCGCAACCAGATTCTCCAACAAGCCCAACAGTCTCTCCGGGCTTAATCGAAAAGCTAACCCCATCGACAGCAAGGTTGAAAGCTTTGGTTCGTGAGAACAGCCCTGATTTTACTGGGAAGTGCATCTTCAAATCGTTCACTGCGAGTAATGCTTCGCTCATAGGGCCGCCCATTTCAAACACCTGACCTTATGCGAGGCAGTGAGAGACTCAACCTCAGGTGGTTCGGCTTCGCAGCGAGCCTCGACATAGTGACAGCGATTGGCAAAGCGACAGGCTCGCGGCAGCTCATGCAAGCTTGGAACCATTCCAGGAATGATCTCAAGGGTAGACTTTGGCGCACTGTCCATTCTTGGGATCGATGCCAGTAGTCCCTTTGTGTAAGGATGTTTGGGCGAATCAAAAATCTCAAAAACTGTACCTTGTTCGACAACCTGTCCGGCATACATAACGACCACCTGTTCACAGGTTTCGGCGATAACCCCGAGATCATGGGTAATCATCACCATAGCCATGCCAGTGTCTTGTTGCAGCGATCGTATAAGCTCAAGGATCTGTGCCTGAATGGTGACATCCAACGCGGTAGTAGGTTCGTCAGCGATCACCAGTTTAGGCTGACAAATGAGTGCGATGGCAATCACCACCCGCTGACGCATACCACCAGATAACTGGTGGGGATATTCGGTCATTCTAATGCCTGGCTCAGGAATCCCAACACGAGCGAGCATCTCGGTCGCGGTTGCAATTTGCTCTTGCGCCGTTTGCTGGGTATGTAGGGCAACCGCCTCGGTTAACTGCCTGCCAATAGTGTGTACAGGATTCAACGCGGTCATCGGTTCTTGAAACACCATGGATATTTCTGCGCCGCGAATCGCCTGGCGCCGCGCATCATCCACTTGGGTGATGTCCTCGCCCTGGTATACAACCGCCCCAGAGGTAATCCTGCCGTTGGGTTGGGGTAGTAGGCCCATGATGGACAGGGCCGTAACACTTTTGCCGCAGCCGGATTCGCCCACGATGCCCAGGGTTCCGCCAGGTGGAAGATCAAAACTCACGCCATCAACAGCTCGGACCACGCCTTCATCAGTGGTAAATTCGGTAACCAGATTTTGAACCGATAACAGCGACATTAGAGCGCTCGATATTGGTCATAGATCGTAACCTCTGGAGGAAACGTGTTGCCCGTTTGTCTGGCTGACTCGGTCTCCGCCTTACGTGTCTCGTCAAACCAATGGACAAAAAACTGGGTTGCGCCTGCGGCATGTTTATAGCTGAAATTTTCAGGGTATCGAATCCAACGCCAGTGACCGAGTCGAAAGAATCCGGTCTTAAACCCGGGTACGAAAGAACCATAATCGAAGTGTAATTCATTCATTCTGTGCGAAAGATCGATCATCGACTCCGCGTCTGAGGCGGCCCGATAGCGATTGATCAATGAGTCCATCTCAGGGATCGCCACCAACTCTAGATTATTGGTTTGAGTCTTTGGCTTACGATCTGGGTTGACTTCACCATCGCCTAGAAATGCCTTGTCGTAGGCATTATCTGAATGAAAGGTTTCCCAAAACCGTGGATACAGTTCCAAAGAATAGCCGAATGCAGAGAAATGGATGTCGTGCTGCTTTTCTTGCACTTTCTTCCACCCTGCTGTGGCATCGAGCACCTCAACCCGAAATTCTAGGCCGGCTTTTGCGGCCTCTTCTTTGAGGATGGTTAAAATGTCTTTGAGCGCCTCGTAACCTGATGAAAGCGTGAACGCCAGCCGAGTCCCGTCAGGCTTTTGTAAGATGCCGTCTGAACCACGCTCAGTGAAGCCCGCGGCCTTAAAATAAGCGAGGGCTTGCTCTATATCAAAAGGCCTTGCCGTTAATGTCGGATGACTATAGGGGCCGTAGCCATCATTAGCCGTATTTAATCTTGCAGCGTCGCCCCTAAAAAATTGATCGATGACAAGCTGCCAATGGGTCGCATGTTGAATGCCAAGGCGAACATTTTGATCGTTCAAGTAGGGTTGATTGCTGTTGATCCAAAGTCCATAGGGTGGTCGAGGCCTGACGTTGTAAAACCATTTCTTTTCAATATAGCCGCCAGCGACCGCTGGGTCCGTATCGGGAAGTTTGTCATACCAGTACTCGGCGAGGTTTAACCCAAACTGGTCAATGTCACCTCGTTTGAAGGCTTCAAAAACCTTTGGGGTATCGCGGATGACCACCAAATTGATATTGTCGAGGTTAAATCGATATCGCCAATGTTTTTTGTCCTTAGCCCACCAGTTGGGATCTCTTGTGAGCCGAACCGAACGGCCTTTGTTGAGGTCCTCCGGTTTTAGAATGTAGGCGGCGGTTGTGGGTGCAAAGCGCCACTGATAACGCTCTAAAAAGTCTTCTCCAACCTCACGATAAAAATGCCGAGGCAAGGGCCTTAGCTCTAGCACTTTGGAATCAGTATCGGGTTTTAGCTCGGGAATAGAGATCGCGATCACATGATCGCCATATTTGGTGATGCCGGTGTACTGACTCTCGTACCAATTGTTGTACCAGGGTGCTGTGATGTACTTGGTTCTGAAGAACCAAAAGATAAATACGTAGTCATCTGCCGTTATAGGCACGCCATCGGACCAGGTTGCTTTAGGGTCGAGTTCAACAAATACAGACTTGGAGGATTCGTCCACAGCCCAGCGTAATGCCAATCCAGGAAAGTAGGCCAACGTGTCTGGATGCCGATGCGCCATAGCCATGGTGGTGTCATCAAGGATCCAGGGTCTAAAGCTGCCATTTGAGTCTGGGCCAACGGTGCGTAAGGTTCTTGGGAAGTCAGCCAGTCGAACCGTTTCTGTGCCGCCTTTTTGCGCTTCGGGGCTTCCCACCTCGGGGAGGTCGCTACCATCGATCCAATTGAGGCCTTCTGGAAGGTCATCTATGGATTTAAATTTAAAAAAATCCGGGTTGTCTCGATAGAACGCCTCAACCTCGGCGGTATTGTCGATGATCGTTAGCGTCTCAGGTTCAGAGGCCTTATCGCTGCAGGCAAATACACTGAATATAGATACGAGAATAAGAAGTCGCTTCATAAAGGGCTACCGGTACAAGGTGAATTGTTTAGGGTCAAAAGATTCTCTAATGGCTTCGCCGATAAAAGTCACCAGCGTCAAAATTAATACAAGGGTGCCAAAGGCGGCCGTGACAATCCAGGGCGCTGTACGAAGGTTGGCTGTGCCTTGCTTGAGTAGCTCGCCGAGGCTGGGCGTTGGAACGGGTAATCCGAAGCCCAGAAAGTCGAGGGCAGTAATCGCTGCGATCGCTGACACCACGGTGAATGGCATAAATGTCACGAGGGTAGAGAGCACATTGGGCAGAATATGTTTAAAGATGATTCGCGGCGTGCCAGCACCAATCACCCTAGCGGCGGCAATATAATCCCGGGATTTCTCTTTGTAGGTCTCGGTGCGCATATAGTAGGTCATGCTGGTCCAGCTAAATAGCACCATGACGCTCAGAAGCAACATGATTCGGACAGGAATCGAGGCTTCCGCGGGGATAACAGAAAAAACGATGATGACCATATACAAAAATGGAATGTTCGACCAAATTTCAATGAGCCGTTGGAAAAATAAATCAAATACTCCACCGAAATAACCCATCGCACAGCCAATCACAATGCCAATGATGTAAACGCTGACCATAAAAGCAAAAGCAAACAGCAGCGCCGTTCGCGTGCCATAGACCAGACGTGCCAAAATATCGCGACTGGTTGTATCGGTGCCTAAATAGTGGCCGCGGTCAGCATTGGGTGGTTCCGGTCTCATGATGCCGCCTGTGGCGTCGTTTTCATAGGCATTGAAAGGGACGATCGGCATGATCACCCAGTTCCCTTGATCTTCGGTTTGAAACCTCGCTTGCAATGCTCGGTAATTGGTTTCGTAGGAGTAATCGCCGCCAAAAGCGGTGCCGGGGTAGTAATCGGCGTAGGTAGGGAAATACAGATTGCCCTCGTATTGCACCACGAGGGCCCGACTGTTAACGAACAATTCCGCGACCGCTAAAAGCGCAATCATTGTGCCTAGGATTAAAAAACTGACGTAGCCGAGCTTGATTTTTTTAAATCGCGCGAGTTTTTTACGGGTCTGAGGGTTCAAGGCGATCATGACTATTGAAAGCGCACCCTGGGATCCACCAGCGCAACTAGCAAGTCTGATAATACGTTGCCGATAAGCAGCAATAGGCTGCCTAAAAGTACGACGCCCATGACCACTGGGTAGTCGCGATCTAAAATCGAGGTCAACCCTAGCAAGCCAAAGCCATTAATATCAAAAATAAACTCGATTAAGAAAGAGCCGCCAACCAAGAGCGTGATATTTTGCCCAAAGGTAGTGGCAATTGGGATCATGGAGTTTCGTAATGCGTGTCTTAGTACTGCCCGACGAAAAGGCACACCCTTGGCGATGGCGGTACGCACATAGTCTGCCGCCAAGTTATCCATAAGATGATTTTTAAGTAGCAAGGTGACTAACGCAAAGCTGCCCACCATGTAGCAAATCAGCGGCATGACTGAGTGCGCCAAAAGGTCGGTGAATTGCCCCCATAAGGTCTTATCATAAAAGCTAAAGCTGACAAACCCACCCATCGGCAGCCATTCTAGCCGAACCGAAAAGTACAGAAGTAGTAAAGACCCAAGGGCGTAACCGGGAATGGCGTAACCAACGAAGATCAGTACCGACGACGCCGTATCGATGGCAGAGCGGTGCCGCACGGCTTTAACCACGCCCAAGGGGATGCACACCAAATAAGTCAACACGAGGGTAATTAAACCGTAATAGATAGAGACCGGGAATCTCGATTTAATCACATCCCAAACTGGCTCGTTATAGCGGTAAGAAGACCCTAGATCGCCAGACAACACTTTACCGGTCCAAATGAGATAACTTTCAAGCAAGGGCTTATCAAAGCCGTAATAAGCTTTTAGCTGTGCCAATTGGGCTTCAGATATAGCCATGCCCTGCCCTGCACTTTGAGAAACACTACCCCCGGATGCGTCCATCATCTGGGATTCCATAATAGCTCGTTCGAGAGGGCCGCCTGGCACCAGCCGGGTGATAGCAAAGACAATAATCGTGACACCGATGAGCGTCGGCGGTATTAGGAGCAATCTTTTAAAAAAGTACTGCCGCATAGGTCTTGATCTAACGTGGTGAATTGGGCTGGGTGGCTATGTTGACGATTGCCTGTCTATTCTGCAAGTTGCAATTGCAATCATCGCGTTTACTCATCGTTTAAGAGGTATTTCATCAAAAAGGTTGCCAGCAAGGCACCTACAAGTTGCAGGAGGATAAACATCATCACGTGATTGGGACTGATGCCACTGAAGGTGTCTGTCATGCTTCTGGCCAGCGTGACAGCAGGATTGGCGAAAGAGGTGGACGCGGTGAACCAATAAGCGCCTGTGATGTAAAGCCCGACCGCGAGGGCGACAAAGTCAGGTTTAAATCTAACGCAACCCAAAATGGTCATGACCAAGCCGAACGTTGCTATTGCCTCTGAGAACCATTGTCCTGTGCCTGTTCTGTCATGGCTAGAAACTTGTAACAGCGCTTGATCAAACATCAGGTGGGCAGCCAGTACACCGAGCACGGCTGCGACGATCTGGACGGCAATGTATCCGCCCGCTTCGTGAACGGTAATTCGCTTTAACAGCAGCATCGAGCAGGTAACTGCTGGGTTAAAGTGAGCGCCAGATATTGGTCCAAAGATCGTAATCAGCACGGCGAGCACAGCGCCTGTGGCAAGCGTATTACCCAACAGCGCAATCGCATCATTGCCTCCCGATAGGGTCTCTCCCATGATTCCTGAGCCAACGACGGTTGCTAGGAGGAAAAAAGTACCGAGCGCCTCGGCGGTGAGTTTTTTAATCATAAACTAAAGGTTGCTTCTTTAAGTTAAAGGCTATATTCCGCCAAGTTGCCGCATAACGTTGAGTCCCCATTATAAACAATCATAAAAAAGATCTGCGAGCCTCGGTGCTCGAGGCGTTAATCCTTCCGGTAGCATTTGATTTGGGACATAGGCAAAAGCGACTTGCGGTGAGAGCGCGGCAAATGCTGACGAACCGCCGGTGCCATTATGACCAAAAGCGCGAGGATCTGGGCCGTATCCGGCGCCTTCATTTAAGATAAAGCCCCCTTGGCTGCGTTTGATCTTGGTTTGCAGAATAAGGTCAGTTTTGTCCTCAACCGCAGTGGTTATCGCTGTTTGCAGCGTGTCTGTCCTGACAAATTGTGCATGTTGACTAAGGGCTGCTTGATAAAGGGTAGCAAGCCCCCGGGCTGACGCGTGGCCATTGGAGGCCGGAATCTCAGCGCGACGCCAATCTGCCGAACAGGCATCCGCAAAAGGACGAATGCGAGGGTTGTCCTGAGTTAGCGTCACCAGAGGTGTGCGAGATTTTTTTATGCCCGATGGGGTCGCTGGGGTTGCGCCAACTGCATGGTTCGGACCAATCAGATCCGCGCATTGGGCTTGGGCGCGAGCAGATAGGCCAATGTGACAATCTGCTTTGTGCGGCTCTGCCAAGTGCTTGCGAAGATAATGACCCGGAAGCTCGCCGGTCACACGTCTGATTAATTCGCCGGCTAAGAAGCCCCAGGTGATTGAATGATACCCCGCGGCGCTACCAGGCGGCCATTTTGGTGCTGCCGCAGCCAATCGTTCAACCCTAGACTGCCAATGGTAAAGATCAGTAACAGCGAGTGGCTGATCAAAGGCGCAAAGGCCGGCTTGGTGAGATAGCAATTGCCCGACGGTAATTCCGGCTTTACCATTTTGGTTAAATTCTGGCCAGTAGCGACCGACGACTTCGTCATAAGCCAATAGATCTTCATTAACGAGTTTGGCGAGGGCGAGTGCGACAATGCCTTTGGTCGTGGAGTAGATATTCACCAGGGTATCTGGTGTCCAATCTCTTGTACGCGCTCGATCTTGCCAGCCTCCCCAAAGGTCAACAACTTTTTTACCTTCTAGAAATATGCACAAACTAGCGCCGACCTCGGGCCCTTGCCAAAGCTCAGTAAAGGCCTCCTTGACGCGAGTAAAGCGGGCATCGGAGGTGCCAAAGATGGGGGCATTCAAAATAGAAACTCTCCGTTATGATGGGGGCAAGTTTAAATCAAAGCTGAATCGATAAGGAGAAAGATATGCCCAGATTAGCGCAGGTAGGACGGGATGGCGCGGCACCGGATATTCTGAAGGTCTTTGACGCTGTTTTCGGCGAGGGCGTGGACCCGATCGAAAACCCCGGCACAGCAACTGGCACGCCGGGCAATTGGTGGACTGTCTTTGCTCTAGTGCCGGAGTGCTTTCGACATGCGGTCGCGGGCTTTCAATTCTATCGAGGGCGATCTCGGAAAATCAGCCCACGATTGAGAGAGTTGGGTCAGGCGCGAGCGGGCTATGCTCGGGGGAGCCTGTTTGTGTTTTCTCAGCATTGTAAAGCCCTAAGGGGGGCGGGCTTTACCGAAGCACAGATCGCCGCTATCCCGGCTTGGGCGTCAAGTGATTGCTTTTCTCCTATAGAACGAGCGGTGCTCGCCTATACCGACGATCTTGTCCTTGCGGGCGGGCGAGTACCTGACGCAACCTTTGATGCTTTGAAACGAGAGTTGTCTGATGAGGCTATTTTAGAACTGACCTACATCACTTGTACCTATGAAATGCATGCCACTATGTGCCGAGCGCTCAGGCTTGAATACGACGATGTAGACGAGCGATTGGTAGAAGTTCCCTTGCCTGAGGGTGAAACTCGCAACATCGACTTTATGCGAGCGGTGGACCAGCGGGATCCTGCAGATCCAGCCTAATATCGCGATAGTGGCAAGGGTTTCGCTGCTTGATACGCTGAGCGGCTTTGAGCATCTGGATAAAATTCACCGGCAAGTCTGTGAGGTTGGCCTCATCGATGAGATTCGTAAGATAGCCAATTTGCTGGTCGCCCAGACGGTGGAATCCCCGGTCTAGCTCTGATCGCTCTGGAGGGCGTTGACTAGTTTCCCGGGGCGTTTTTTGGCGCTTTGGCATTCGAGACAGGTCAACGTCGCCACTGAAGACTTTTGCAAGCCATTGACTTTGGATCTGGAAAAGTGGGAACGGGACCACAAGATAGGGTAACCCTATGAATGCTAGATTGGGCTGCTGGATGGCTAGTATTTGTTGATACAGACCCTGTACCCGGTGCGCCTCAGTCTTGATGATTTCTGAATCGAGAAACGGGAAGTCGTACTGATAACCCGTACAAAACAAAACTTCGTCAATCCCGGTGAGCAGCTGTTTGTCTCTGAGGACAATGCCATCTGACGTGACGGCTTCAAGATCGGCACAGATAGAGACGTTCTCAAGGTCGGAAACGAAAGCGCTGCGCTCGTCGCTGTGACCGCACCAAAAAACGGCTCTGGCTTGCGGACTAATTTCCCGAACAAGGTCTATGCCAGAGGCATTGCTACCCCAAACCACAACGCGTTGACCGGCAAAGTCCCCCGGCTCGACGTAGTGTTTAGCGTGTCGCGGCGGATTTGCCAGATGTTCTAGGCCTGCAATCAAGGGTAAGTTCGGCGTGGTGTAGTGGCCATTGCATACGACAATCGCATCAGCAGTTAAGGGCGTATGTGCGTTGAATTTAATCAACCAACCCGAAGAATGCCGGGTGACCGAGGTTACTTTATGATCAAATTTGATCAAGGGTTGAAGGCATTTTTCTTCACTAAAAGCCTTGAGGTAATCGGCAACCGCTTTGGGTCCAGGATAGTCCCCAAGCTCAGGCGGGATGAGCTGCGGGTCAAACGGAAAATCAAGAAAGGCCATCAGCGCTGCGGGTAAATTGGTTCTAAGGCTTGGATACAGCGCCGTATTTTTGAAATCAACCTGAGCTTGCCACAAGCCGCCGAGGTCCTTGGACTGTTCGAACACCATGACATTATGAGTCTTGGTAAGGGCAGCGGCAGCGGCGAGGCCAGCGGCTCCGGCGCCAATAATTGCAATCTCCATAGCGCAGCGCTTCGTTAAATCTAGCGTAAGCTTAACAAGATGTTACGGGCACCGACATGGCATAATAGGTAGCCTTATGAGGGGGCGCTGTTGGACATTACGCATCGAGCAAAATTAGTCGACCAATCGGTCTTATCACCATCGACCAGATGGTTTCGCTTTGAATCTGTGAGCGCTGAATTACCTTTTGAGCCAGGGCAGTTTTATCGGCTAACGATGCAAGATAGTCGAGGGACTTTTGAGCGCAGTTTCAGTTTTAGTCAGACGGACCTCTTGTTACCTAAGAACCAGTTTGAATTGGTTGTTTCCGCGGTAGCGGGTGGACGGGCCACGAACTGGCTGTTTAATGCAGATTTGGGCGCAGAGGTGACTCTTCAAGGTCCCTACGGTCGGCTGCTGTTGCCGGAGCCCCCAGCCCAGAAGCTGTTGTTGATCGCGACCAGCGTCGGGCTTGCACCTTTTCTACCGATGTTGGCGCGCTTGCAAGCGCAATCTCCAGAGCATCCGCGCTTGGTGCATTTGCGGCTCGGCGTCCGGTCGCCGGATGAGTTTTTATATGAAGCGTATTTAACAGCGCTGCACCAGCAGTATAGTTGGTTTGATCTATCTCTTTTCTATTCTCGGCAAATGCCGGAGCAACCCGACCCTTGGGCCTATTCGGGGTATGTGACGGAAGGGCTCAGCGCTGAAACCTTGGATGCGGCCACCGACCGGGTACTCGTATGTGGTAATCCTAAAATGGTCGATGATGTCTATCAGATTCTCCGATCTAAAGGCTTTGGTCCAAAAACAGTGGTTCGCGAAAAGTATGTGTTTGCAGCTCAGGAGCGTACAGCAAAACCCAAGGCGAGTTCCGCTGCTGATGCTGCTCTGCTACAGGAAAAGATTAAACAGTACACGACCAAACAAAGGGACTAGATCGCGACCGGTTTACCCTGAAAAACGCCAGTGCCACGGCTCATAGACAAATCCTTGGTCATTGTCTCTTGGGTAGCTCATGCGAAAGCCAAATTTGCCTGCATATTCAGATAGGTAGTGAAAAGCAGCAGTTTGCTCGAAAGCCTCGGTGAGCATGGGCTGTCCCGGGGTAGCGAGATCTAGGGCCTCGCCCGTGTGATGTTCGCTGTAACCTGGCAGTGCTACCGATGCTAGGATGGCTGATAAGGTTTGTCCTTGGGCCAGTTTGCGCTTGATCAAGGTGGTTTGATAGTCGATGGAGCGAAAAGCCGAGACTGGCTGAATTAAAATGCCAGCTGCTTTGGCTTCATTGGCTAGCAATTGCCACTGATCTCGAGTTTCAGGGGTAGCCAAAAGCTGCGAGCCATCGTCTTTTCGACTCAACGGCGCTAAATGCTCAATCGACACTTCAGCCTGCCTAGGCGCTTGGTATAGCTTTATATCCTTCTGGGTCAGTCCGAGGGGTTCAAGATAGGTTGCAAAAAGCTCGGAGTCTCTCACAAGAATTTCCTACCCAGTAAAAGCCTCAAGATGGATGTTGGCGTTGCCAAACATGGCATCAATCACCATGAGTCTTTTGAAATAATGCGCAATGGCTAGATCTTCTGTCATACCCATACCACCATGTAACTGAACCGCGTTTTGGCCTACAAAGCGGGATGATTTGCCGATCAAGAACTTGAGCGCGTGAATATGCCTTTGGGCATCTTCAGAGGCTTGATTAAGCAACATCGTGGCTTTCATACAAAGCGATTTTGCAAGATTGTATTCAATAAACATCTCGGTTAGCCGATGTTTAACGACTTGGAAATCTGCCAGAGGATGATCAAATTGTTCTCGCTGCTTGGTGTACTCTATGGTGCTGGTATAGAGCACTTCCATCGCGCCAACTGCCTCAGCAGATATCGCTAAGATCCCTCGATTAATAACTTGTTGCAAGGTTTCAGCACCCTCATCGATGTCACCTAATAAGTTTGCGTTGGGAATCCTGACACGATCGAGATGAACCTCGGAGGCTCTTAATCCATCAACGGTAGGGTAGTCTTTGCGCGACAAACCCTTCGCCTCAGCAGGAATTAGAAATAACGAAATACCCTGTAAATCTTTGACCCCGCCCGATGTCCGAGCTGAAACGATCAAGTGGTCGGCAGACGCGGCATTAAACACCACCGATTTATGACCAGTGAGCACATAATGATCACCATCTTGCTCAGCGATAGTTTCAACATGGTTAAAGTCTGAGGGCGCGCCTGCTTCAAGATAGGCAATGGAACCTTTGATCGAACCATCAGCCAACGCAGGTAGGAGGGACTGCTTGGTAGACTCCGACCCGGCTAAGGTGATTGCGCCGCCAAATAATACGAGACTAGGTAAAATGGGTTCAACAACCAGGCCTTTACCCAAAGACTCGCAGAGAATCATTGTATCGACGAGATCGCCACCAATACCGCCGTAGGCCTCTTCGATCGGGAGGGCTAACCAACCTAACGAGGCAAAGGTTTGCCAATGTTCCTCACTGTAACCAAGGTCAGAGTTCGCCAACGCTTTGCGTGAGTCAAGGTCATACTCAGAGGACAGAAATTTTGCAATGCTCTCCTCGAGCATGTTTTGTTCTGCGGTGTAGGCTAAATCCATGGTTTTTCCTTAGCTTAATCCAAGTACGTTCTTGGCGATGACATCTTTTTGAACCTCGCTGGCCCCTCCATAGATGGTCGTCGCGCGCCCCCCTAAATAAGATTGTGTGGCACCATGGGCAAAGTCTGGGCCAAAGGCTTCAGGCCCCCAAGGCGCGGCGAAAATGCCCGCAGCCTCGAGATTGAGTTCGTTAATACGTTGCTGAATTTCGGTGCCTTTGAGTTTAAGGATTGAGCTTTCAGGCCCTGGATCGCCGCCAGCAGCAACTCGAGCCAAGGTTCTCATCTCGGTGAACTCAAGCGCCATCAATTCTGCTTCCAAAACCCCAACTTTGTGCTTAAAGCTAGAGAGGTCCATCAAGCTTGCTTCGCCAACAGCAACCTTTCGGGCATTTGACTTAGCTTTTTCAAGACCCATCACTGAGTTTTGAATCCCAGCTAGCCCGGATCGCTCATGAGCTAGCAAGCCTTTGGCATAAGTCCAACCCTTGCCTTCTTCTCCCACGCGGTTCTCAACAGGTACTTTGACATCGGTTAGATAGACCTCGTTAACCGAGTGGCTACCGCCCAAGGTGATGATGGGTCGAACTTCGACCCCAGGATCGTCCATGGGAATCAGTAAGAAAGTGATGCCTTCTTGCTTGGCGCCGGCGCTACTGGTTCGCGTTAGGCAAAACATCCAATGCGCGATGTGAGCGAGGGTCGTCCAAATTTTTTGGCCGTTGACCAGATAGTAAGTGCCGTCGTCGCTAAGTTCTGCTCGGGTTTTAAGATTTGCTAGGTCAGAGCCAGCCCCGGGCTCGGAGTATCCTTGACACCAATTGACGCTGCCATCCCGAATTCCTGGTAGGAACCGCTCCTGTTGTTCTTCGCTGCCGTAGTTCATCAAAATTGGTGCGAGCATTCCAACGCCGAAAGGCAACTGAGGAGGGGTTGACTGTTTGCCCATTTCCAGATCAAAAATATAGCGTTGAGTCGGCGTAAAATCTGGCCCGCCAAAGGCTTTCGGCCATTTCGGCACGTCCCAACCGCCTTCATCGGCGAGCGCTTTGAACCACTCCGAGCGCTTGGTCCAAAGTGCCATACCGGTCGGTAAATTATTGTCTATAAACGTACGAACCCGTCGTTGAAAGGCAAGATCTTCTTCGCTGAACGAGATGTCCATGATGGCTCCTGAGTAAAATCAAGGTTAAGTGAGGTGCTGAGCGCAACACGCAGGACTATTGTGCGTGATCTGCCACCACCCAACAAGGCCGCCGGCTGAGATTTTCGATCGACCGGCAAAAGCCCCTCGCTTGAACGACACTGCCGAAATCACCGACTCGTAATCGATAAATTTCGGCCTGCCCGGATTCGCTGTGTCGGCTGACAGTAACCGGAAGATCTTGGTCAATCTCGGGCAGTTCATCTCGAATTAATTGCCAAAGATCAATTGCAGCATCTTTCGTTGCCATCGCCCCCAGTTGGACTTTGATGCCAAGCCGCTGGGGCCGAGTCTCGACAGGTGCCAGGGCTTTTTTAAAATTATCGGGCAACGTTAAGTTCCAGCGTCTGCTGGGCTTGGTTTGCACTTGGGGTGAGCCGTCGTTTGGCTCAGTCAGCAGCGGTTGCGTTAGGCGGTCGATAGCCTTGTCATAGCCATTTTCTGCTGCTTGGGTAAACCAATACGCTGCACCTTTGTCGCTGGCTTCGACGCCTTCACCGGAAGCTAACATTAGCGCGACTTGATATTGGGCGGGGGGATGCCCAGCGCGCGCCGCCTCAAGGTAAAAGTCATAAGCCTTTTGCAAATCAACGGGACCACCCTCACCAAATCGAGACATCATGCCGAGGATGGCGCTGGCGCGCGCGCTGCCTTGGTCAGCGAGGCGGGTAAAAGCCGCTTTGGCCTCAAGAAATTGCTGGCTGCGATAGAGTTCTGCAGCTTCTTCAAAAGCGGATGTGGTCGCAGCACCTGCAAAGGAGGAGGCAAGCATCAGTGACAGAATGATTAGCCCGCGCATGTCAGGCGCCTTGCGAGCTACTATAGATATTGTTGATGTAGCCCCTCCAAGATGCGAAAAAATTCGTCCCGGGTCTCACCCAGAATCTCTGCGACCGGTTTGATGGTCTCGATGCGGCCAGCAACCTGGCCAGAAAGTGGCACAGCAGCTTCCATATCGCCGCCAAAGTAAAGCGCCTGTGCATCGCCAAATTCGCCCATAATATTTCGCTCGCTGGCGGTTTCGAGCTTTGAGGTACGCTCGGTTCTCAATGCCCGGAGGGCAGGCGAATGAAACTTATTTAAAAATACAGTGCCTGTTTCGGCGGAATTGACGATGGCGTCCTTCCAATTTTGATGTACCGGCGATTCTAAGGCTGAGACCATTCGAGTCCCCATCTGTACCCCTTCTGCGCCCAGGGCAAAAGCCGCCGCCATGCTGGCGCCATCAACCATGCCGCCTGCTGCGATGATCGGTACCGACACTTTGGCGCGCACCAAGGGCAGTAAAACCATCGAGGCGACCTCGTTAGGGTTCTTAAAGCCGCCGCCTTCACCACCCTCGACGATGAGGCCGTCAACCCCAGCGGCAACTGCCTTAAGCGCCGCCGATAGGGTTGGCACGACATGAAATACTGTCAAACCAGCGGATTTGAGCTGGTCTGTGTAGCGCGTCGGACTCCCAGCAGAGGTGGTCACAAAGGTGACACCCTGATCAATCACAAACTGGGCGATATCGGGGTCTCGGACGAAAGCTTGTGCGATATTGACGCCAAAAGGCTTGTCTGTAAGTGTTCGCATGTTTTTGATTTCTGATTTAACGGCATCGAGTTCGCCGGAGCTAGTTTCGATAATGCCGAGACCGCCAGCATTAGATACTGCTGATGCGAGCGCAGATCGTGCAATCCACCCCATAGGGGCTTGTACAATGGGTAACTCAACACCGGTCATTTGGGTGACGCGATTATCAAATTTCATACGTTCTCCGTAGGATTTCTCTCAAAGGTTTGATAGCAATAGGCATGATTGCTTTGAAAATGCTCGGTGTGGATGCAGGTAAAGTTGGCGGTTGGGAAAGGCGGGAAGTAAACATTACCGTTGACCTCAAGATCGATGGTGGTGAGATGCACCCATCTTGCTTGAGCCAAGGTTGACGCATAAAGTTCGCCGCCGCCGATGACGAATATGGGCCGCTTGGTTTGTTCTGCCGAATGAAAGGCAGCCTCGAGGGTGTGGGCAACGTGGCATCCCTCAGGCGCATAGTCCTGTTGTCGGGTGATCACGATGCTGATCCTACCGGGTAAGGCGCGACCAATTGACTCAAAGGTTCTTCGCCCCATCAAAAGGCAGCCACCTAGGGTGATTTTTTTAAACAGTGCTTGTTCGCCCTTGACATGCCAGGGTATCTCATCGTCCCGGCCAATAACGCTATTGCGACTTCGAGCGGCAATGAGGGCGTAATCGATAGTCACATACGCTCCACGGTTTCGATCCCTAAAAGACCGAGGCCTGTTTTTAAGGTATCGGCTGTCAGCTCAGCCAGCCGAAGACGACTTGATCGCAGTGTTTGGTTCTCAGAGAGAATCGGACAATGCTCGTAAAACGTCATAAATGTACCCGCAAGCTCAAACAGATAATTGCACAAAACGTTGGCCTGATAGTCATCGAGATAGGTGTCGATGGCCTCCTGAAATTGCAAATTCTTAAGTGCGAGTGCGGTTTCTTCGGTGGTTGATATCACGACTTCTGTATTGGGTCCCATTGGCGATGCCCCTGACTTCCGAAAGAGGCTTCGTATTCGGGTATAGGCATACTGTAAATAGGGCGCAGTATTGCCCTCAAAAGACAGCATCGTATCCCAATCGAAGACATAGTCAGTGGTTCTATTTTTCTGTAATTCCGCATATTTAATGGCGCCAATCCCAATGACCCTAGCGATCACTTGCTGCTCTTCGTCAGTGAGGCCTTCACTGCGTGCTGCCAGCAGCGTTTTGGCGCGATCAACGGCTTCGTTAAGGACATCGATTAACTTTACATCGGCGCCATCTCGAGTTTTAAACGGTGTCCCGTCAGCTTTGAGTACAAGTCCAAAGGCAAGGTGCCGCGTAGTGAGTTGTTCAGGAATAAAGTCCGCGGCTCTTGCGACGGCAAAAACCTGTCGCAGGTGCAACTGTTGAGAGGCGCCAACAACATAGAGTGCTTCATCAGCCTTGAGTGTCTGATAGCGATATCGCAATGCTGCCAGGTCTGTTGCGAGGTAGGGGAACCCGCCATCGGATTTCTGGACCATGGCAGGCAGTCGACTACCATCTTTGCCTTTGAACTCGTCTAAAAATACACATAATGCGCCATCGGATCGTTCTATCAAACCTTGGTTTTGAAGGCTGTCAAGCAGTGGTAAGAGATCGTCGTTATATTGGCTCTCAGGCATAGCGTCAGCTTTACTTAAGGTTATGCCGAGTTTGTCGTAGACTGCCTGCCCATGATCCATTGAGGTTGCAATAAAGGCTTGCCAAAGCTGCTTCAGCGTTGGGTCGCCGGCCTGCAATTTAACCACGTAGCCTCGGGCCGTCTCTGCAAATTCGGGATCTTGCTTAAATTTCTTGCTCGCCGCTTGATAGAATTTTTCGAGGTCGGAGAGTGCGGCTGCCTGAGCTGATTCGTTGTGGCCGGTCTCTGCTAAATACGCGAGCAGACTACCAAACTGTGCTCCCCAATCACCCACATGATTCGCTCGAATAGCGGTATGACCTACATGTTCCAAAACGCGAACGATCGTATCACCAATGACCGTTGATCTCAGATGGCCAATGTGCATCTCTTTAGCAAGATTAGGAGAGCTATAGTCAACTACAATTCGTCGTGGGGCCGGGCAAGCGAGAGCAATAGTTGAAGCGGCTTGGGATAACGCTCGGGACAGGCAGTCATTGCTTAGCCGCACGTTGATAAAACCCGGGCCGGCAATCTCAAAAGAAAAATCAGGTTGCGGTGGTAGCGTCGCTAAAATTGCTTTCGCTAGATCTCGCGGTGCCTGCTTTAATTGCTTGGCTGCTGCCATCACGCCGTTGGCTTGGTAATGGCCAAATTCTGCCCGTTGAGACTGCTTTACAATTGGCTTCGGTTCTGGGATGCCAGCGTCTACCATGGCTTGTCTGATGAGCGTTTCGAGGGTTTGTTTGATCTTCATGAAGAGCTCAGCGAAGTGAATCAAGTATTATAGCAGTTGTCGCTACGATGCAAATCAACCACGCTCGAAAGCTAGCGTTAAACAGCGGCGAGCTTCATTCATGCTGCTAAATGCTGCTACCGATTTATTCGCTCAGGTAGGCGCGAGGAGCTGATTGTGCATTGCCCAGGGCCGCCGTTATGGCGGTTTTTAAATGCTCAAGTCCGAAGGGTTTATCCAGTTGCTCCCAGGATTTGTTGGCAAGGAAATGGTTATGGGGTGGTGCGTCATTAAATGCTGAAACCACTAGGATCGATTGGTGTGAAGATAAACGATCGACCTCAGCAAGAAACGCTTGCCCGCCGAGATCAGGGAGCACCAGCTCGGACACAACGAGATCGAGGTACATGGATTTTTCCCGGTAGATGGCGAGCGCCTGCTTACCGCTGTCTGTGGCGATGCAATCGATGCCCATTGATTTTAAGGCTAGCGTAATGAAGGCGCGCAAGTGTGGGTTTGGTTCAACCACCAATGCGCTTGTGTTCGAAAACGCTGAGTCATTAGAGAACGGCCTCGATAGCTGACTTTTTGCAGGTTGCAGAGATCTGGGTATGAACATTTGAAGCGCGCCGCCGCTCGGACTACTTTGAACTTGGATGTCGCCGCCTCGGGCACGCAGAAGTGTTCGGATACTATGAAGTCCGAGACCGCGGCCGCCGCGTGAAGCTTTTGTTGTAAAACCTTGCTCAAAAATCATTGACTGCAATTCTCTGGGAATGCCAACGCCAGAATCTATGAATTCTATTGAATACCCTAAAATGCCAGGTGACTGAGTGCGCTTTTCCGTCGAACTGACTCGAATTTGGAAGTGTCCTCGGTTGGGCATCGCATCCCTGGCGTTAATCGTAAGGTTAATCACAATATTCATCAGTTGACTGGATTCTATGTTCGCGAGCAGAGGCCCATTGCCCGCTGGCAAGTTAAGCTCAAAACTGGTGCCGGGCCCTAGGAGCATGCGGATTTGTTCGGATAATGCGGGCAGCACCTGCCTGAGATCACTCACTGACGAAGGATTATCAGAACTTGGCAACCGTAAGATTGAGCGACTGATAGCGATGGCATCATCTAGCACGTCGGTCAGCGCCTTAAGGTTCGGATCCGTCGACCCATCTCTCTGATTCGTAAGCTCTGTCGTATAACCGTGTGCAAGAGTCAGTAAATTACCTAGGTCATGGGCGACCCCTTGGGTCATCTGGCCCACCTGAGACAGGTGTTCATGTTGGGCTAGCGCTTGTTCTGTTTGCAGCAGGGATTCCTGAAGTTCAATAGTTCTGCTGATGTCTTGCAGTTGATAGCAGTTGACGGTGAGCAAAGGGTCCTTGACTTGTTTAAGGCAGACGTTGACGGGTATTTGCCTCGAGCCATCAGTTTGAAAGATGGCAGTCAACTCAATGGAATTTGCAAGTGCTGATGTACTTCGGTAATGATCCCGAAGCCGGCGGTCGCTGAGCGCCGGGGGTAAAAACTGATCGATCTGAAGTTTTGACACGGCCTCTTTTGCCATCCCAGCAAGTGCCGCAAAGGCATTATTACAGCCCATGATTAAGCCTTGTTGGTTGGTAATGCAAACAGCTTCAGTCGCTCGTTGAAGGAAGGCGTTGCCATCATCGGCGAGACTCAGTGCCGGTGATGCCGCGGAGTGCTCCTTGCGAATAAGATAACCCATGGTCTTCGTATCGTGACTGGCGCAAAGACATAAAGTGAACCCAAGGTCAGGGTCTGAGCTGAAAAGCTCAAGGACGACGGGTGTTTTTGGCAGACCGTCGGTTAAGTTTTGGCGCTGTCTCGGATGAGGATCCTTGATCTCAAATTTTTCAATGAGCTGAGAAAGATTGTCGGGTAAGTTTTCCGACTCAAGGAGGATACCCGAGGGTGTTTGCCAGCCCTTAATCTGACCATTGTCTGCCACTTCGAACTGGTAATGCGCGGTCCTTGCAAGTAGTCCACTGAGCAAAGGGTCTGTAATGGTTTTAGCTTCGATGACTAAATCCCGAGTCCGATGCGCTGATTGGCTTTGTTCATGCCAGTATCGGGTTCGGCTTCGTTCAAACTCAAGGGCTGAGATGAGTTTTGGTGATACCCTGTTAAATCGTCTTTTGATCATGCGCGGTAGGCGACGTACCTGTTGGTTTTCGTGCCTGCATGTCATGGTGCAGGAATTCTTCCGCTGCTCCATCGAGACTTTGAGACCCTTAATACCCGTGATTGCTGCGAAGCTTTTGAGTTCGCTTTGGATCAATCGAAGGAGACCTAAATGAACAGGTACTTGCTCTGATCGCGCGCTAAAGTGCACGATAATTTTGTGTGGGTTCCTGGTGGGTACGGCGGCCTTTAGGGGAAAATCAGTCACGAGAAAGCCGACTTCGCCAATTAAATCTAGCAGAAGTTCGAAGGGATCGCCGTGGGCTTTGGCGATATCGATCCAAAACAAACCTGTAGGGGATCGCCACGTACCGCTGCAAGCGATATCAAAGTCCTCCGCCGGTAGGATTTGGAGCGCTTGTGAAACAATATTCGTGGCAAGCGCGTCCTGCTGTTGTTCAAGGCTCTGCCAGGTTTCAGAGACGCTATGATCGTCCTGTGATTTCAAAGAGGTAGATGGCGTTAAGTCAAAGCCCTTAGCGTGGCAAAATTCGAGCAAAGGCGTTAGCCGGTTAGTAACCAGCGGATGGGTATCCTTAATATGCATAGGGTTACCCTATGGATGTTTTTCCTCATTATTGTCAGTGGCTCGCATTCCTGCAACTGAGATTTCGCTTACACGCTGGTGCGCTAGCGCATAAGTCTCAGGAAAGCGGTTTGCAATTTCTAAAGCGGCGTCTGGGCTGCATTGGTACCGGCCACGTTCAATGCGTTCAAACCAGTTGTAGTGATTAGCCAGTAATATCGAACCTGTTTTGATACTGCAGCCCAGACTTTTTAAGGCCTTAGGTGAGGCAACGCCGAGTGTTTCAAGTGCCGCAAAAATTAAGATAGCCTCCTCACGATACGCTGTAATTAGCGGTCTTGCAGCGCTGCCGCCTGGCGTATCTGTGCTCGATCGGCCGTTGAACTCTGTCTTGAGTAAACGCATTTTCCGACTAGATTTTCTTGGCTTGACGACCTTCGGCTGACAACGAACCTCGATTCGGTCTCCAAGGCTCGATTGATGTATCAAAATCAAACCAATCCCTAATAGTTTTAATAGGCGAATAAAAGGCGTCAGTGCCCGTGATCGATGCGAGGACCCGGGAAGCCCGACAAATACCTGATCGGTAACACTGAGACGCTCACTTGCTTGGTACAGCAATTTTAGGGAAGGTTTTATTTTTAGCTCGACGATCACCAGCTCGTCAGCTTTTTCAGCAACCAAGTCACAGTGTTTAACCTCGCCGCGCACTTGATAATCTTGTGCCTCAAACCATCTTTTGAGTGGCGGATAAAGTTCGGCTTCAAGCATGGGGCAGTGCTTCGCTTAGAACCACTTTAAGCTGATCGATATTTCCATTGCTCATAATGACAATGTGGGCTGTGCTAGGCTCTGATTGCAATGCAGTATTAAGCGCTGCCGCTAATGTGCTGGGGTTTTGGGCTACATGGTGACCGCTGGGCTTAACCAGGCTTGCTAAATCAAAAGCCAGTGGCTGACTCTCTAGCCAGAAAACTTGATCTGCCGATTCACAAGCTGCGATCAAGCGTGGTTGGTGAGTGCCTAATTTCATGGTGTGTGAACTGGGTTCAATAATGGCGTAAATCGGTGCTGCGCCAACTTTGGCTCTGACGGCTTCGAGGGTGCTCTCGATCGCGGTTGGGTGGTGGGCAAAGTCGTCGTACAGTACGTAGCGATTTGAGGTGTTGATGACCTCTAATCGCCTTTTTACACCTCTAAAACCCTCAAGAAAATCCAAACTTAAGGCTGGGGGAACGCCAACATGTCGGGCAGCTGCAATCGCAGCCAGCGCATTGGCACTGTTGTGGGCGCCGGCAAGGGACCAGGAGAGGGTGCCGACTTGAAGGCCGTCAATCTCGACGTTTCCAGATGCTGGCTCAATGGCAATATCCAAGTCCCCCCTATCCGAAGGGGTTACTACGCCGAAACGCAATTGCTCAGACCAGCATCCGCGATTCATTAGCCGGTCGATATTTTGATCAAGTCCGTGACGGATAATGAGGCCTAGCGCGGGCACTCGCCGGATTAATTGATGAAACTGATTTTCAATACTTTCAAGGTCAGGAAAAATATCTGCATGATCATATTCAAGGTTATTAATGACCAAGGTCATGGGTCGATAATGTAGAAACTTTGATTGTCGATCGAAATAGGAGGTGTCATATTCGTCGGCCTCAATGACAAAAAATGGACTATCGGTTAATCGCGCCGAGGTTTCAAAGTTCATCGGAACGCCGCCAATTAAGTAGGACGGATTGAGGCCCGCACATTCAAGGAGCCAGGCGATCATGCTTGCGGTCGTGGTTTTGCCGTGAGTGCCGGCCGCCGCAATGACCCACTTGTCCGCTAGGATGTGTTGGCCAAGAAACTGGGCGCCTGATTGAAAGGGTTTGCCACTTGCAAGAAGCGCTTCGACGGCGGGATTGCCTCGTCCAAGACCTGCGTTGCCCAAAACAATAAGATCCGCAGCACTAGGAATGCTGTTGTCCTGATAGGGTAACTGTATGTCGATGCCAGCGCGTTTGAGTTGGCTTTGCATGGGTTCATAAAGGACATTGTCTGACCCAGTGATCTTGTGTCCTTGGGCCCTCGCCAGTTGCGCAATACTGCCCATCAGGGTGCCGCCAATACCTAGAATATGTATGTGCATGCTCAGTTGCTTGGGAATAGCGTAAAACTGGTAATCACGCTCAATAATTCAATCACGAAGGCAATGAGCGCACCTTGGACGATACTAATATGCATCGATTTGGAGAGGATAAAACCGCTAACGGATAACCACCAACCAAGCCATGCCCAAGTAAGGGCATTGGCGATCGCAACCAAGATTTCAGTCTCGCTTTGCAATAACACCAAATTGACGGGCAACAGTAGGACGCTCATAAGTATGCCCGTCCCCAACATGTTACCGATGACTGAGGGAAAGCGAGTGGAAACACCTTTGAATAGAAGAAGCAGATACAGGATCGCACTTTGCAGACAAATCCCAATGCTAATGATGGCAAGGGTGGTCACAAAAGTTCTGGCGGGATAGCTCAGCAGTCCGACAGGCGTGATGACAATCAGATAGATGGCGAGTATGAGCGCTGCCGTGCTTAGCCGATTAGGTAGTTCGGCTGGGTGGCGCCTGAACAGACAGAGTTGCCAAAAATAGATCGCTATCGCTTGCACAAAAGGTTATTCCAGCATGAAAAAGCAGTGATAGCTGAGTATGCCGCGATTCTGTGAAAATTGATAATTGGCCCAGGCCATCTGCGGCACTATCCCCGCCGGTAGCCAGTATCAATTTGTCGCACAGCTGGCAGCGCAATTGCTGCAATCACGGTGGTGAGCACCAAAATGATACCGCTGGTTGCCAGTCCGGCAGAAATACTCACATGTTCCGCAATATAACCGATTGGCAATATGCCTATGGGCATCAGGCCATGAGACATCAAATCAATGCTCATAATCCTGCCGCGCATATGTTGATCAACTTGCAGTTGAACAAGGCTTCGATTCATTGACATGTTGATGGCTGAAACAAATCCCATAAAGCTAATGACTGAAAAAGCCCAGATAAAGGTGCTCGTGAGGCCAAACAAAGCGACCGCAAGGCCCCAAAGGATATTGGTAGAGATTAACCAAATCCCTTTTCTTCGTAGACCGCTGAGTTTAGCAAGCACCAAGGACCCAGCAATGGCACCGATGCCCATGCCGGTCATCAATAGTCCAAGTGTATCTGGTCCTGCCAATAGTACGTCGGTGTTAAAAGCGGGCAGCAGCGTATTAATACTCAGTCCGAAGAGAAACGGCAGAATAGATAATAAAATCAGCCCGCCGACGATGGGCGAGTCGATCACGTAGCGAAGGCCCTCGACGGTGTCCTGAAGGGGGCTGTTCTGGGTTATGTTAGTTGGATTGCCTGCATGACTGATCAGGAGCACAGAAACCCCCGAGAAAAAATACAGCCCGCTGATCACAACATACACCCAGCCGACGCCAAAGGTCGACGTTGTATCGCCATCGGCTATTTGGGCGATCATAAAACCTGCTAATGCTGGACCAAGAATTCGTGAGAGATTCCAAGCCGCGGTGTTAAACGCCATAGCATTAAAGATTCTGTGCTCGCCGACGATTTCAGGAATGAGCGCTGTTCTTGCGGGGATCGATAGTGCCATCAGAGTGCCGTTTAGAAAACCGATCGCGACGAAGTGCCAAAAGACAACATCACCAGAGAAAATAATCACGGTCAGATAAACAGTGGCGATGCCATTAGCAATAGGACTCCATCCGATGAGTGGCTTTTTCCGAACTCTATCGGCCAGCACGCCGCCAATCAGCGAGAAAAACACTTGTGGGAGCATGAAGGCGAGCGTGACCCAGGTCAGCTGAATCGGTGAGCTCGTCATTTCATAGACTAACCATCCTTGGGCCACCAGCTGCATGTTCATGGCAAAGGCAGAGCCGAGCATACCAAGCCAAAGATAGAGATAATCCTTTACCTTGAGCGCGGAGAAGAGGCGTTTATCAACGATTGCAGGGTCGGGTGCTGCCGCCGATGGGTTCATCTGGTTAAGCTGCGGTGATTAAAGTTAGCGCACCAATCCTTCGGTCCGAGGTGGCGGGCGTTGCTTGTGAGGCTCTGTATGCCTCGGAAGGAGCTTGGTCGAGCGATAGAGGGCGCCCCTTTAATCTGGTAACCCTAAAACGCGCTTGCCTATGATGTTCATTTGCACTTCATTGGTCCCACCGTAAATGGTGACGGCCCTTGAATTTAGCCAATTGCGGGTTGCCTCTAACTCACCCGAGTCAAAGCCTTCACCCTCCCAACCTAAACCCTTGATCCCCATGATCTCCGATTTCAAAGCAGCGCTTTCTCGGGCGAGTGTGGACCCGACCAGTTTAAAGATTGACGTGGTTGCTCCTGGGGTTTGACCGCTTTGATTTTCTTGCACAACGCGGGCTGTGGTAAGTTGGAAAGCTTTTTCTGTCATGCTTTGTTTGAGAATTTTTTCACGGTAAGCAGCGTCGGCAATTCGGCCATTGGACGTGCCAACGTAGCGCTTCGCTAGATCCGCAATCGGGTTGGTTTTAACGACCTTTTTCCTGTTTGCCGCCCCTGATAGCCCGCCGATACCGGAGCGTTCAAACTGAAGTAGTCGCTTTCCGATGGACCAACCTTTGTTGAGCTCACCGACGAGATCTTCTCTCTTGGCGATGGCGTTATCAAGAAACGTCTCGCAAAAAGGTGATGAGCCCGAGATTAGCCCGATAGGTTTAACAGATACCCCATCTTGATGCATATCGAGTAGGACGAAGCTAATGCCTTCGTGTTTAGGCGCATTGGGGTCAGTGCGAACTAGGGCGAACATCCAATCGGCGTGCTGCGCACCCGATGTCCAGATTTTTTGACCATTGATGACAAATTGATCGCCTTCGATTACCGCCCGTGCCTGTAGGGCGGCCAAATCAGAACCGGCTCCTGGCTCGCTGTAGCCTTGGCACCAACGAATGGTGCCATCACAAATGCTGGGTAGATGTCGTTGTTTTTGTGCTTCGCTGCCAAACTCGAGCAGCGTTGGTCCGATCATCGTCAAGCCCATGCCGCTGGACGCTGCAGTGGCTTTGATGCGCCCCATCTCTTGCGAGAGGACCACCGCCTCCTCGCGGCTGAGTCCTCCGCCCCCATAGGCTACAGGCCACATCGGGGCAATCCAACCTTTGGCAGCCATTCGCTCCCGCCACACCTCTGCGACGTCGGTGTTATAGATTTTGTGGGCATCTTCCCAGTGAAAGGATAAGTTTCGCATGCCTTCGGGGCAGTTTTCCTCTAGCCAAGTGCGGGTTTCTTCGCGGAAAGCATTTAAATCAGTCATGGTTGGGACCTAAGCGCAAGGTTGTGAAGATGGAAGTCGATTGTCCTCCTCTCAGATGAATTGTCCAGAGATTATAGCCATTATAGACCAGTGCTATAATCCGTCATTTAGTCTGAAAGTTTAATCAGCTCGGTATACTCCGATTGCGAGCGACTTGCGTAGTAGCAAGGCAAGCCAAAGGGCGGGTTAGAAGCTCGCTCGAAAAGGCTTGGGGAATTCCAAGGGATGATGTAAGGAGAAATCGCAACATGACCGAGTCCGGTGTTACCCCAGTCCAGAAGTGGTTGTTGGTGGTTTGCGCGACGATAGTATTAATGGTCGGCGTGGGCGGCGCGACACGATTGACCCAGAGCGGTTTGTCAATGGTGGACTGGCATCCGATCTCGGGGATCCTGCCGCCCCTGTCAGAAGCCGCCTGGCAAACAGAGTTTGATAAGTACAAACAATACCCTGAATACCAGAAGTTGAACCGAGGGATGCAGCTTGCAGAGTTTAAAACCATCTATTACTGGGAGTATGGGCATAGGGTGTTGGGGCGATTGATCGGACTGGTTTTCGTCCTGCCGCTCATCTTTTTTTGGTCGGTTAAGCAGATCCCTGCAGGTTTTAAACCTCGTTTTCTAATTGCTTTGCTACTGGGGGGCTCTCAGGGGTTTATGGGATGGTTCATGGTGAAAAGTGGGCTCGTTGATCGCCCTAGTGTCAGTCATTTTAGGCTGGCAGCACATCTTTGTTTGGCACTTCTAATCCTCGCATATTTGTTTGATTTGACCTTGGCTCTGGGCAGCACACAAAGAGAAAGTGTGTCCCCAAGTCTGAAGCGGGCGATACAACTGATGATCGGTTTATTTGTTCTCCAATTGGTGTATGGCGGGTTTACCGCGGGTCTCAAAGCCGGTTTAGGGTTTAATACCTATCCCAAGATGGGCGATGCTTGGATCGCTGAAGCGGCGTTAACGTTAGCACCCTTTTGGCAAAATTTTCTTGAAAATGGCGCCATGATTCAGTTTATCCATCGTTGGCTAGGGTTGTTGGTGTTGGTGGTTGCGTCGGCTGTGCTTGGGATCGCACTCAGCCAAGATGTCAGCCAGACGGTGAAACGGGCAGCGGTGTTGTGTATAGGGTTGCTGTTCATTCAGTTTGGATTAGGCGTAACCACGCTCGTGACTTTTGTACCATTACACTGGGCGTTGTCGCATCAGGTATTTGCGTGTTTCGTGGTCCTGGGCATAACTTATTTGAACTTCATAACCTCGACGTCTAAAGCTCGCTGATACGGCTATGCGCGTCTGTTTAGCTCAAATCAACACGACGCCAGGCGACTTTGACGGCAATCTGGCGCGTATCCAAGAAGGCATCAATCGCGCGCAGGCATCTGGATGCGACGTCGTCGTGTTTCCTGAGCTGGCAATTCCTGGCTATCTAAGCCAAGACCTAATGTATCACGACCATTTTCTCTCAGAGAACCAGCGGGCTTTACAATCGATTAAAGCTCTGTCGGCCAAGTCAGGGTTTGAGAGATTGCTGATTGTGGTGGGTTACTTGGAAAGAAACACAAGGGCGGGTAAGCCGCTGTTTAATGCTGCTGCTGGTTTGCTTGGTGGAGAGCAATGTTTTAACCATCGCAAGAATCTTTTACCGTTTTACGATGTGTTTGACGAACAGCGATACTTTGAATCAGGCAGTGAGTTAACGCATTTCAACTTTTTAGGCGTTCAGTTGGGCATTGCGATTTGTGAAGATCTTTGGAATGACAAAGGCGAATCACATTACCCGTCAGGCAATAATCCTCTGGCAAGATATCAAGCCGCCGGCACTCAAATATTGCTTTCGCTGAATAGCTCGCCCTATGTTCACGACAAACTCAACATGCGTCAGCGCGTGATTAGTGAAAACTTGGGCGATATGTCATTGGTTTATGTAAATCAGTGGGGTGGACAAGACGAACTGGTATTTGATGGACAAAGTTTTGTAATGGCTCAAAGCGCCATTATTCACCAATCAACAAAAACTTTTGAAGACGACTTTGCCGTCGTCGATTGCCCCACGCCTCATGATCCTCTGCCTGCTGCAGTCTTACCAAAACCGATAGCGCTATATGATCTGCTCGTGACTAGCGTCCGTGATTACGCTGAAAAGTCTGGTTTTGAGCAGCTCGTAATCGCAAGTTCTGGTGGTATTGATAGTGCGCTCGTGATTCAGATCGCCTGCGATGCCGTTGGGCCTAAAAAAGTTCACGCCATCAGAATGCCTTCGATCTTCAGTTCAAAAGGTGCCCATCTGGATGCGGTGGCGCTTCACGAGCGCCTAGGGTGTTGGGATTATGAGATGCCCATTGCTCATGAGCATGTCGTTGCAGATCTAAATCGTGCGTTTTCGAACTATGACGACCCAGATAATTTAGTTCACCAGATCCAAATTACAGGTCGATACAATGCGATCGCGGATCAGAATATGCAGGCCCGGCTGAGAGATATCTATCTCATGCATTTTTCAAACGCCTTTGGCGCGCTTGCCTTGTCGACGGGTAATAAAACTGAATCTGCCTGTGGGTATTACACTCACTTTGATATGAACTTCGGTTTTGCCCCGCTTAAGGATTTGTATAAACACCAAGTGTTTAGTCTTGCTGCTGAGGGTCAACGGATACCCGCGGCCATTTTGACGAAACCACCCAGCGCAGAATTAGCCCCCGATCAAACCGATGAGGCCAGTTTGCTGCCTTACTCCGTGCTCGATCCTTTGGTTCAAGCCTACATAGAAGATTACGTGAATCGCTTTGAAGACTTTCAGGTTTGGGTAGTAAAGATGAGCAATCACCAGAAGAAAATTTCCTCAAATGATAAGGACCTCAAGGATTGGTTGGATGACCCAGCCTCACCTGAGGCATACAGCGGTATCATTCGCCTTATATCGATGATGGAGTTTAAGCGCCGACAAACGTGCCCCGGACCAAAAGTATCCAAGGTTGCTTTTGGCATGGGGCGTCGTATTCCAATCGTCAAAAAGTATATTTGAACGGGGCCTCGGAGATCGTCCTCAGGCCCCGCTTGCTTGGCTTAGCTAACGACCTTAATCTTTCTTCGAGCGGTCCGGGTATGTCGCGGAATACAGATACTGATGATGCCGTTATCGGCGCTAGCATTGATCTGTTCAATATCGGCATCCTTGGGCAGGGAAAAGGTGCGACTGAAGCCTTGGTGATTTAACCCTTGATGAAGCATTTTGGTGTCCCCGTCTGACTCGGCAAGAGAAATGTCTCCTGTCACCAAAAGGTTGCTTTCCTCGATCGTGATATCCACTTGCTCTTTTGCAACGCCAGGCATCGCAAGGCGAATAATGTATTGGTCTGGTTGCTGTACCAGATCAAATGACGCTGAGGATCGGGCTGGTCTCGACTGATCGGACTGTGGATCGACAGTCCGGTAGCGGTTTTTTGAATCTAGGTTGAGCCAGTCGATCAACCCTGGACGAAAGCCTGGGAACAGGTTGGTGGCAACTGCGTAATGCATTCGGTGTTTCTCCTTATTGATGTTAGCAACTACATAAGATGCCTTGCGCGATTTTCAAGGGTAGCGAAAGATTCAGCCGATCGATTGCAGCTTTGGCTATAATGCGTCTGATCGAGAAATTCGTGTCGAAAAGGAATGGCAATGTCTGGTTCAAACATTTTTTATGCGCAATCAGGTGGTGTGACGGCTGTGATCAACGCCTCTGCCTGTGGGGTGATTGAGACTGCTCGCAAAATACCGACGATGGGTAAAGTTTTTGTCGGCAAGAATGGCATATTGGGTGCGCTGACAGAAAGGCTTATAGATACGTCAAAAGAGTCGCGTCGGGATATTTCAATGCTAAAGCATACACCCGGCGGCGCTTTTGGCTCTTGTCGTTATAAGCTCAAAGCTCCAGAAACCAACCAGCGGGAGTATGAACGTTTGCTGGCGGTCTTTAAGGCGCACAATATCGGCTATTTTTTCTACAATGGTGGTGGCGACTCCCAAGATACTGCCAATAAGGTCGCAATTTTCAGCCAGCGAGCGGGATATCCGGTTCAGTGTATCGGGATTCCCAAGACCGTCGATAACGATTTGCCATTAACAGATACTTGCCCAGGCTTTGGTTCTGTCGCTAAGTATGTCGCCGTTGCAACGGAGGAGGCGGGCCTGGATATAGCCTCGATGGCAGCAACTTCAACTAAGGTTTTTGTTCTCGAGGTCATGGGGCGTCATGCAGGTTGGATCGCGGCTGCCTCTGCACTGGCGCAAAAGACGAAGGGAGACCCGCCCCATATCATTGTGTTCCCTGAAATCGTATTTGATCGGGCTAAATTTATTGCGCAGGTCAAAAAGGCTGTGCGTTCAAACGGCTATTGCGTTGTGGTTGCTTCTGAAGGAGCGCAATGGCCGGACGGACGTTTTTTAGCTGAGGCGGACCAAAAAGATGCTTTTGGTCATGCGCAGCTGGGCGGTGTGGCTCCGAGACTCGTAGACATGATCAAACAGGATCTTGGGTTAAAGTGTCACTGGGCGGTCTCTGACTATCTTCAACGCGCGGCGCGACATATCGCTTCAGCGGTTGACGTGGCCCAAGCCTATGCGGTTGGTGAAGCTGCCGTCAAATTTGCAGCAGCCGGGGATAGTGGCGTTATGACCACAATCGAACGTTACTCAGTCAAGCCGTACCGCTGGCGAATTGGAAAAGTTGCCTTGGCAAAGGTCGCAAACGTCGAGAAAAAAATGCCAAGACGGTTCATCAGTCGCTCCGGATTTGGTGTCACGGCTGCGGCCCTAGAGTACCTCAGACCTTTAATCCAGGGCGAAGATTACCCGCCTTTTAAAGCGGGCATGCCCCAATACGTGCGTTTAAAAAATCTGCTTATAGAGCCGCGTTTACCAGCTTTTGAGCCTGAGTAATACAGCCAGTTTGCGAGGGGTGATGTAGAAAAGCTGAGCCTAGGGTTAACAACAGGTGCGGCCCTATGCACGGCCAAAGCCGAGGCTTTGGCCGTGCATTAACAGACATTTTAAGAAACAGACATTTACAGAAGCGGCGCAATCACCAAGCTTACAATGGCCATAACATTGATTAAGATGTTCATGGCTGGACCTGAGGTGTCCTTGAAGGGGTCGCCAACGGTATCCCCAACAACAGCCGCTGCATGCACTTCTGAGCCTTTGCCACCAAGATTGCCTTTTTCGATGTATTTTTTTGCGTTGTCCCAAGCGCCACCCGCGTTAGCCATCATCAGTGCCATCAATACGCATCCGAGCAGAGCGCCGGCTAACATGCCACCCAGGGATTCGGCACCTAAGGTAAAGCCGACGACAGGGGGTGCCGCGACGGCAATAATTCCAGGCAGAATCATCTTTTTGAGCGCCGCACTGGTCGCAATTTCAATACATTTTTCATGATCTGGCTCAGCGTTGCCTTCCATCAAGCCAGCGATTTCTCTAAATTGCCGGCGAATCTCTTCGATCATTTCCATCGCAGCGTCACCGACGGCTGTCATAGTGATTGAAGCGATTAAGAAAGGAAGCGTGCCGCCAATGAAGATCCCTACTAAGACTTTCGGATTAGAGAGCAACAGAGCAAAATCAGGATTATTGGCTTGCATGGTTTCGACAAAGGCAGCAATGAGTGCAAGGGCAGCCAGTGCTGCAGCGCCAATGGCAAAGCCTTTACCGATGGCAGCAGTCGTGTTGCCGACCTCATCAAGGCCATCGGTAATTTTTCGAATGTCTTCACCAAGACCGCCCATTTCAGCGATGCCGCCGGCGTTATCGGCGACCGGGCCGTAAGCGTCAAGCGCCATGGTCATGCCAACCGTTGCAAGCATGCCAACAGCAGCGATACCAACCCCATACAAGCCAGCAAGTTCGGTGGATACGTAGATAATTGCAGCGATCGACAAAATGGGAATTACAACCGATTCCATACCAACGGCAAGGCCGGTAATCATCACCGTCGCGGTCCCGGTTTTACCCGATTCCGCAATTCGCACGACAGGCCCTTGGGCAGTGTAGTACTCTGTGATCAGTCCGATTAGCATCCCGCCAATAGTACCAGCAACCATTGCCCAGAAGACGTTGGTGCTTAAGCTGAGGGCATCAATTAAGAACCAGGCGCCGATCATTAAGAGTACGGCCGATGCTTGATGGCCCATTCTAAGGGCCTTCTCAGGTGCGGCGTTGGATCTCGCGCGAACGATTAAGATGCCAATGACTGAGCAAAATAGACCAAGCGACGCCAGTGCCAAAGGAAATGACATGAGGGCCGCTTGGGCAGCACTTTCAGTCAAACTGACGGTGAGCATTTGCGCCTCTGGGCTACTCATAACCAAGGTAGAGGCGATTGCGATCGTGGCGATCATTGACCCGCAGTAAGACTCAAAAATATCTGAACCCATGCCTGCAACATCGCCAACATTGTCACCGACATTATCTGCTATCACGCCTGGGTTTCTGGGGTCATCCTCTGGGATGCCCGCCTCGACTTTTCCAACCAGATCGGCACCAACATCCGCACTTTTGGTAAAAATGCCGCCGCCGACACGCGAGAACAGGGCAACAACCGATCCACCCATACCGAATCCATGAATCGCATGGGCTGTTTCTGGATCTCCGCCAAAGAGCCAGTAAAGTGATCCAAGTCCTAACAATCCGAGAGAGGCCACGCAGAGCCCCATGATGGAACCGCCATAGAAAGCGACGGTGAGTGCGCCTGCTTGACCCTGAGATTGGGCGGCAGCCGTAGTTCGAACGTTTGCTTTAGTGGCTGAAAACATTCCTAGGTAGCCTGCCAAAGCCGAGCAAAATGCGCCGGCGGCAAATGAGATGGCTGTATTATTACCAAGGAAGTACCAGAGCGGGATGCCTACGGCAACGGCAAACATCAGCATGTAGCGATACTCGGTATGCATAAATACCATTGCGCCCCGGTGGATTGCATCAGCAATCTTTTTGATTTTTTCTCCACCTTCATCTTGTTTCGTCATCACGAGATAGATGATGAAGGCAATAACAAGGCCTAGAGCGCCGATCATTGGCGGCAGTTGATGATCAAAAGTCATAAGCAGTCTCGATAAGTTGTGTTAAGGCGCTTTGTCCCCTTTGGCAAAGCGGGGTCATGGTACAAAATTGTGGCGCTCGAGGGAACTCTTTACCAACAGATACTGTGTATTGGCAGCACGTTTTTTAGGATGTTGTTGCTTCTGCGATGGTGCAGACGGGCTAAGTTGTAGATTGGTGCCGCGCTATCAATCGCAGAGAAAGCCGACTCATGCAGGCGGCCACTGTTCCCTCTGGGATCTTGACGTTGAACGAGCGCGACTGGCCTTATCCCTGTTCCAAAAGCTGGCGAAGATCACTCATGGCGGCGTTGGCCCGTGAAATATGCGACGCCATGATCAAGGAATGGTTGGCTAAGATGCCAAGTCCGCTCCCGTTTAAAATCATTGGGCTCCACAATTGATCCTGCGTAGGCTCCAACTCGCGTATGATTTGTTGGACACTGACTCGAGCATTTTTCTTTTCGAGGACGCTGGCAAAGTCCTGCTCAATGGCGCGTAAAATAATCAAAGCAGCCCAGGTGGAGCCTCGGGCCTCATAAAAAATATCGTCGAGCTCCAGCCAAGAGGTTTTAAGTTCCTGGTCAAATTGCGTAGCGGTTGATTGTGTGGCCGCGGCGTCGCCTGCAAGGCCGATATCGAGCTGCCTTTTGCCAACGCTCATGCTCAACCGCTGAGACAGGCTACCGAGGCGGGTTTCCATTTCGCCAAGCCAAAGACTGAGGTTATCAGCGCGTGCATAAAATTGTGCTTGTTGTTGATCGGTATCATTCAACCGATTGAGATATCGGTTAAGGGCCGCCAGCCCCTTGCCATACTCATCTTCCGTAGCAGGCAAGATCCAAGAGTCATTGTCAAAATAGAACTGATTTTCTGCAATCACCAGATCGGGATCCTCTCGAGACTGAGATTGAGAGCGGCTAAGATTGTTGCGGAGAGCGCGGGATAAGTCGCGCATTTGAACCAAGGCACCAAATTCCCAATTGGGGATGTTATCAAGCAATAAACCGGGCGGAAGCCGATCATTAGAAAGGTAACCACCGGGTTTTTCGAGCAGGGTTTCGCCGATGAAAATAAGTGCCTGCAAAGTTTGTGTGCCGGTGACAGGCGGTTGACCCAGGGAGCCTATTTTTAAAGCAAGTTCGGCGTTTGGTAAGGCTGGCTCACGGCTCCAATAAAAGCCCAGTCCAAAGGCTAAGATAGCAAGCAATACGAACACGCCAGTCGCGGCTTTCAGGCTTGCTGCGACGGTCGATCCCGAGGGCAGTGTCTCGAGGGTTTCAAGGTTCTCTTCCAAGGCGCGTTTAAAAGGGTTTTTCATAGCCATCATTTTGTGATCATTGCGCAGAGAGTATACGTTCCTCGGGCAAGAAGTGTAGTTCAATTCGAGTTGGGCGATCGATTCTTAGGCTGGCCCGCAGCCGGGTTTTAGTGCCCTGGTTCAACTGTTGGTACAACCATCTACCCTCAGCATCGGATCTGCTAAACAAGGTGACCTTAGCATTAAGATCATCGATTTTATTTGATATTTCAAGAAAGTAATCACTCACTAACTCGTTCATATTAGGGTTGGAGTGGTTGCTTTTACGGGCCTCTTTGACCCAAGTGGGCACGACTTCTGTCATGACCGCTTGTTGTCGTTTGACACGCAGCTGCTCGGCGGTTGCTGCGATATCAGGTGATTTTGGATGAATTAAGGCTGCTCGTTCCAGAAAACGGGTCGCGTCGCTATAACGCCGCTCTGCAATCGCTGTTAGCGCCCAGGCAATATATTGCTCAACGATTTGCTCCAGCCCTGCTCTGGCAAGGGGATGTCCTGGGGCTAGATCAAGGATTCTTGAGAAATACGTGAAAGCGCTTGTGGCTGAAGGCGTTGTCAGCCGCTGGGCGGCCAATGCTTCCTGGGCAAGTGCCAATAAGTCTTGTACAGCGGCTGAGTCTCGACGGCTGTTGCTTAAGGGCTCTGCCACGGCCTCCGAGTGTGCTTCTGGCGCTTCGGGTTGAGGGGCATTAGAGGTAATATAAGCGCATCCTGAAAGATGCGCTAGCGTGATGAGGAGGCCAATAAAAAGGCCAACGCCGCAGCCCCTTGGCGGCGGCGCTTGAAGCGAAGCGTTGCCCCTAAATCGGTGTTTAAGGTATGCGTGCATAGCAGTAGTCTAAGATGGGTGATGGGAAAAAGGTAATCATTTCCCGGAAAATATTTCGATTAAGCGACTTTTGCCATGGTCGACTTGATCGGTTGCTACGGTTGATGTGATCGGTTGCTACGGTCGATGTGACCGCTAAATCTTAAAGACAGGGAACCACGTTTGATGAAATCTTTAACTATGTTTTTTGTGGTCCTATGCTTAAATTTCTCGACCTCGCTGGCGGCTGCAAAGGCGTCAGTTTTTAAATCTCAGATTCGATCCAATGGTTTAGCTGAAACGGTTCTGCCGGTTGACCAGGCCTTTCAATTTTCGAGCTACATTGATGAAGGTCATTTGCATTTAATGTGGCAAATCTTGCCCGGATATTATTTGTATCAGAACCGTTTTAAGTTGGAGGACGCCAAAGGCCAGGCCGTTAAAGTACCACTGCCTAAAGGGATGCCATACGAAGATGAGTATTTTGGAGAAGTGACCATTTATCGGTTAGATTTGGCGGTGGCCGTTGATTTGGGGCTGCTTGCGCACCAAAATGACGGGTCAGTGTTGCTTCGATATCAGGGTTGTGCCGATGCAGGATATTGTTATCCGCCCCAAAAGCGCGTCATTAGCCTTGGTCAATAATTGATCGACTCATGCGGCGCCTTAAGCTTGCCGCTCCTAGCCTTCCGCGATGCCGGTTTGACTTCGATACCGTCAAACCTTGAGACGCCCGCGATAATCTCCGATGAAAGTTGACGAGCGCAGACCTTTTGCTTTGCGTCGTCGCTCCTGCGAGCTGTCTGCCTGCCCCTGGGTTTTGCGACCTTGGATTTGACGCTGTGTAGGATGGGCAGTTTTGTGAGAGTTGGTGACCCACCTCGGGCTGCTAAAGTGATCAATCGACCCTAGGTCGTTAAAGGTTTGTCCGTCGCCATGACGTCATTTGCGTTAACCCTTTTGGTCCATCCTTGCCTCTGAATAGCATGAATGCTTTTTAAGTGACACCAAATGCAATCAAATACATCTAGATGCATGTAAATGCATCTAAATGCGTCTAAATGCGTCTAAATTCTTTTAAATGCGTCTAAATGCGTCTAAATATTCCTAAATTTAAAAAATGTGACTACAATGTTCAACGTCGCCCGGAACTCCCCGAGATGGGCGATAACTCGGCGCTAGGC
>Ga0181557_1000039_pt1 | contig 142352 bp, 95 predicted proteins | sample 011ome_23_FD_148632 | JGI IMG/M metagenome (GOLD analysis project Ga0181557, IMG submission 148632) | Coastal salt marsh microbial communities from the Groves Creek Marsh, Skidaway Island, Georgia - 011506CT metaG (spades assembly) | ecosystem: Environmental > Aquatic > Marine > Intertidal zone... | reverse complement strand
TCGCCGCTTCCTCCTCGTCCTCGTCCAAAGTGGCGTTTTCTCTCATCTCTTTTCTATTCTCTCTCTCTCTCTCTCTCTCGTGAAGAGCGCGCAAAAAACGATTGAATCGAAAACACGCACAAACAATGCGACGCTCTCTTTATGTGTGGTGGCAAAGTGGTCTCGTTTTCTTCTTCGTGTTCTTCGTAACGCGTCGTCGTGTGCGCACTCTGATCTGATTTTTGTGCGGGAAAAATGGCAGCCACATTTTGGAAAATCTCTTCAGTGAAAAACGCGCTCAAACGCACGCATTTCTCGGGAGCACACACGACACGGAGAGGAGGAAAAGAACAGAGAGATAACAAATGACGTTAAAAACAAAGAAATGGTACGAAACCAGAAACGCTCTGATCCTCGCGTGCGTCCTCTCGGTCGTTGCCTCCGTCGTCGCGTTCGCGCAAATCGGACTCCACCTGAAACATTACTCCAACGGGAACCACCAGAGACACATCTTGCGCATCATATTCCTGGTGCCAATCTACGCTTTATTATCGTTCGCGGCGTTGATGCGACCGAAACATTCGTTGGATTTAGACACCTTTCGGGATTGCTACGAGAGTTGGGTGGTGTATAACTTTCTCGCGTTATGTTTTGAGTACGTCGGAGGCCCGGGAAACGTGCAAAATAACATGCAAGGGAAAGAGTTGCCTCCGAGCGTGTGGGCGTGCGCGAGAGAGTCGCAACAAGTGGACGGGGCGTATTTGAGGAGGAGTAAACAGTACGCGTTGCAGTTTGTGTTTTTAAAACCGTTTTTGAGTTTGATAAGCTGGATTATGCACATGCGAGGGCAGTACGGGGATTCCGCGATTGATTTTAAACGAGGGTACGTGTACGTGTTGTTCGTGTATAACATCTCGTATTCGTTCGCCTTGTACGGGTTGTTGATGTTTTATCGAGGCGCGTACGATTTGTTGAAACCGCACAAACCGTTGGCGAAGTTTATGTTGGTGAAAGCGGTCATCTTTCTGACGTTTTGGCAAGGCGCGTTTATCGCGTTAGCCGTGGCGACTGGGGACGTCTCGAGTTCCGAGGAAGGACGAGCGACGCAGGATTTTTTGGTATGCGTGGAGATGGTGTTTGCGAGTGTTTTTATGCACATTGCGTTTCCATACTACGTGTACGCGAATAGATCTGGGGTGAGTAGATTTGTCGCGAATGTCGGACACGCGTTGAGTGTTGGGGACGTTTTAGACGATACCGTCCATCAGTTCGGGAGGACCTATCAGGAGTACACGTTGCACGGAGCGCACGATAACAGCAGCGGGCAAGGGCAACAAATGGCGACAATGACGAGAACGTATGGTAGAGACGATAGAGACGGTAGGAAAGGTGGAGTGGAGGTTTTAGAAGGAGAGGTGAATAACAACAATGGATTAGAGAACATCGTCGTACAAGAGACGTCGCCGTACACGTATAGCATATCGACGCCTTCGCCGACCAACGCCGCCAGCGGTTCGAGAACGAACGTGTTTACGAACTATGACAACGATAATAGTAATCCATTTTCTACCACTGGGACGACAACTCGAGGGGGAGGAGGAGGAGGCGGTGGTAGTGGAAGTGGTGATGGAGGTGAGGACCAACCGCCGCCGCTTTTGAATTTATAAAATAGAAGCGTATAATATACACACCAACCATTTGTAATATCTCGAATATATTGTTTTAATTAATACAAATACAAAAACAAGCGCTTTCTCTCTCTCTCTCTTCTCTTTCGTTTCAACACGTTCTTTCTCTTTCTCGTCATATGCTTTCTCATCATTATCCTCAATCTAAATAAAACAGAGTCACCATCCTCCTCTGCACCTTCGCCTCTCGACACGTGTCCAGCAAAAGCGTCGAATCGTGAAACGCGAAACAGATAACCTGCCTCACTTTACTCACGATGACATCATTACATATCCTACTCGCCTCCAACAATGGCAAATGATCGTTCTCCGGACACTCCTCCACTTGACTCACCTTCTCTAACAACTCCCTCGACTCCGCCGGTTGCTTCGACAGCGACTGCGGCAACACGACGGTGAGCAGTTCCGGCCGTTCCGCTCGCAACGACCCGCGAATCACCGCCGCGTTCGTCCCGGTCGCCCCGGATGTAAAAATATGATTCCCAGTTAAACACAACGCGTACGCCAAGATCTCGATTAACTGTTGGTGTAAAAAACCCATGTTTCGCGTGCCGAAAAATCCAATCTCTTTCGGGCAGTCTTTTTGTATCGCGATGAGTTCTTGCAAGTAATCGAGCTCGGGAAACGAACTCCCCATCATCGGACGGTCGTCGTCGTCGTCTGAATCATCTTTTTCTAACACGGTCATTCCAGGCGCGCCTCTGTTTGTTTTCGGTTGTTCCTCCGGGGGGACTCCCCCGTTCCTCGTCATCTCGCGTGCACTCTTTTTCTCCGCATCATCATCCGTTTTAACAACCGCTTTCGTTCGCGTCGTGAAGACAACTCTCCGATGATGGATTCGTCTCGTCGTCCTCGCAGTAAACCTTCGAGAAGGAGAATGTGAAGAAGAAACGAAAAAAGGTGTATTAAACAGCGTCAAAGATGAAGTCATTTTCACGTGCGTCGAAACGAACCTTGTTTTCTTCTGCGCTCCGCAGCTGCGTAAAGAAGAGGATGTGCAATGAAGCATCGATCGATCCTTTTTTTTTCCCAAGAGACACAAGTGAACTTTTTTTTTCCAAGAGTACCCACTACGCACTTAAACCCTAAATATGCAAGTGCTTCGTTCTTACTCTTAAGTGCTTACTCCTTACTCCTGAGACCGTTACACAATTAAAAAACTCGACACACAATCGAACGGCCGTTTGTGTTTTGCGTGCTCTACTTCTCTCTGAGAATACGCACACGCGATCGAATAATGGGGTTCCGCTCTGCCGTGACCGAGGTGGCGAAGAACATCGTCCTCGGTGCACCGTCCACGCTGAAAAATCATCGCGCACAGAATCACCAACGAGGAAAAAACGGACGAGACGATGATGAGATGGAACCGTTCGATTTTTCCCACGAAGACGAAGCGCAAAGATGCATCGAATTGCTCGAACACCTCTCGAACGCAATCTTACCGGAAGAGACGCTCGAGGTGTTGAACCAACTGAGAGATTGCGTGCGAGAAAGCAGAACATCGCAAATGGTCGCGGCGAAAGTTGGCGGCGTGGATGTCATCTTTGAGTGTTTGTTGGAGGAGATGCAAGAGAGAGGAGCAAAGGAGGAGGAAACGAGCGAACAAGCGCACGCGGCGCTGGAAGTGTTGGTCGCCGCGATGACGACGGAACACGAAGAGGATTTGAAAATAGTAAAAGAGAGGGAGATGTTAGAAGAGAAGGCACGAGGGAAGATGATGATGGGGAAGCAGCGCATTGGGAAGGAGAGGCGAACGGCGAGCGAGATGAATCGAGAGGCGCTGGCCGCGAAGAGCGCGAACGTGTTCAGCATGTTGCAAATGATATCTTCGAACGATTTTTACGTGAAGTATCACGCGACGCAGATTTTGTGCGCGATGTCGAGCAGACGAAACACGAGGAAAAAAGTGCAAGAGGAAATCGTAAAGTCGCCCGGAGCGTCGGAGGTGCTCGTGAATAGTTGTTCGCCGAGGAAAGAGAAGAGCGAGGTGCTGAGAAACGAAACGTTGCTTTTATTGGCGAGGTGCACGAAAGGGCACAGCGAGATTCAAAAGTTAGTCGCGTTTGAAGGGATGTTCGAAGTTGCGTTTGATATCATACGCGCGGAATCGTCGGGAGACGACGCTGGTTTTGCCGGAGAGAGCGTTTCGAACGGTTTAGACGGCGGGATTGTCGTGCAGGATTGCTTGGAATTGTGTAATAATTTGATCAGAGGAAACGCGTTGGCGCAGTCGTTGTTTCGAGAGAACGGGTGCGTGGGGAAGCTGGTGCAATTTTTTAAAGGGTTGGAGAGACGGATAGGATCGGATGTCGCGGCGGCGGCGTACCCGGCGCAGAAAGCCGCAAACGCCTTGTGCGCTTTAGAATCCGTGTCTTTATTAGTCGGCGCGGTAAACTTACCGGAGGAGGAAGATAGTGAATTTTCGCAAGACGCGGAAGCTAGAGAGATAATTTTATCGAATTTAGAGGATAACCGAGATACAAACCGGGGAGAATTAGCGGCGAGAGGTGGGATAGAGGCGTTGTGTACGTGCGCGCTCGGGAACGGCAAAGTAGAATCAGCAGCCATTCGAGTGGCGGCGTTGCGAGCTTTAAGAGACGCGGTTGATTACCACGACGCGAATCAAGCGAGATTATTTTCCGCGGAAGTTACGAGAGAGGCGAGGAAAGGGAGCGGCGTACCCGAACCAGCTTTGTTGGCGTTGGGGCGGACGGCGTTGAAGGCGGAGACGAAAGCGGAACGAGAAGCGGCGCTCATGGCCTTGGAAAGTGCCGTGAGAGGTAACACGGATGGACAAATCTTACTCGTGAGTACGTTAGCGCCAACTGGGTTGGGTGGATTTGACGACGGACAAAACGAGAACGAAAATGACGGCGGCGATGACGATTTCGCGGGCGAGACGAGTTTAGGCGGCTTGTTCGCGCGCGCCATGTTGAGAGCGACGTCGACATCCTCCTCTTCTTCTTCTTCTGCGGGGAGGTTTATCTCCGAGGACGAAAAAAAGCAGCAGTTTATAGAAAGCTACGCGAGTACGATTGCGTTGAAAGCGATGTTGGAAGATAACGAGGACGCGAAGATGCGCGCATTGAGGGTTAACTTGCAACCGCTTTCGGAAATGGGATCGGCGAAATCTGCGGAACTTTTACTTCCGCGATGCGTTCGCTCGCTCGCCATCGCGCAAAAAATGGACGACGCGAATGGATCTTTACAAAGTGCCATTTTGCGTTTACTCATCGCGTGGTTGAGTGATTGCGCTTTAGCCGTGCACTCGTTTGTCACCTCGGACGCGTCGCATCTTCCAACCTTGAGTGATTTAGCTAAATACTCTTCGTTAGAAGACGTTCGTACGCTCGCGTGCGTGTGTTTAGGATGTTGTTTGGCATATTACGGCGAACAAGATTACGCGATTGCATCTAATGTGCTCGACGTGGTTGCCAGACGAATCGGAACGAACGATTTTTTAGCTGCAATTGAACACGCCACGCGCACGGACAACTTTAAGAGAGCTCTGCTCCCGCCGAAGCCGCCGCCAACTGTGACGAGAGCGACCGCGGCTGCTTTACTCGCGGAATCGACGTCGTCGCCGAACGGAGGTCACGATCAAAAGACGGGTACCACGAGTAACAAAGATTTCAACCCGTACGATTACAGTACGGCTCATTTTATTCAGCGCTTCGAACCGGAAGTGCGCAGAGCCATCGTTCGATTATACGGCGGCGATTCGACGAAGGATTCGAATGCGAGCGGTATGAGTGGTATGAACGGAATGCAAACGTCGCCGTTCGATCGGCAAGAAGGCGAAGACGCCGAATCGTACGCGAAGAGATTAAAATCGACGTGCGAACAGCTAGATAACGAGTTACGCGTGGTAAGACAGAGAAACAAGACTCTCGCTGAAACCGTTGCAAATACTCGCGCGCACGCAGAAGCGCCGGCGACCATCGCCGTTGCCGCCCCGCCGGCATCCCAAGTAGTGGTAGGACCATCACCTTCCCTCGCTCCTCCTCCCCCTCCTTCTGTACAACAACAGCAGCAACATCAGGACGACCCTCGCATTGCACAGCTCGAACGCGAAATCAAACTCAAATCAAACATCATCCGCGAGAAAACCGAAGAGCTCAAATCGCTCGCCTCCGCGTATCAAGCCGTGGAAAACCAATTCACCGAAGCCGAAGAAGAACTCCAATCTCTTCGCAAAGCTCGAAGCGAAAACCAATCCGACGCGGAAACGACCGCCCAGCTCCTTGAAAATGCCAAAAAAGCCGGCATCGCCCAGGGATTGCGCGACGCCGAAAGCGAGTTCTCTTCTCGCGAAGACGCCACGCGCGCTCGACTCGACCTCGAGAAAGCGGAAGCGCTCAAAGATTTACAAGAAGAGATGGACGACTTGCTCGAGGTTTTAGGCATGGAGGAAAAACAAAAGGAGTTTCTCTTCCGAACACTCGTCGAAAAGGGAGAGGATATGGACACGTTGGAGGAAAAGTTGGAGCAGTTGACCGCCAACATCGAGGCGGATGAAGGCGACGAAGACGAAGAAGAGAAGACTATTTAGAGCACTCGTTTTGAGAATTTTCTTTATAAATAGAAAGACGCGATAGAGAATAATACCACACGACACATAACGCGACCACACACCAGAGCGCACACGACGAACAGATCAGAGACAAAGAGACAAAGAATACAGGAGAAAAACCATCACGCATGGGAGGATACTTTACCACTCTGAAAGAGAAAACACTCAACGAGACGTTTCCGTTCGTGAAAGGAAAACTCCACTCCGGGAAAAAGAAAACGTTGGATTACGTTTCGTCTTTGTATTATTCGAAACGTGCGCCGATTGAGAAATACGGAGAGGAATGCGAAGACATCGAGAAAATTTGGGACGGGTTCGTGGACGCGTTCGTGGGGACGTTACACGCGCAAGGCGGCGCTGGGTGCGCGTCTCGCGCGCCGTGTTTTTCTGATGGTGATGACGGTAAAGGTGGCGGCACGAAAGAGATTGAAACGCGCAACGGAAGAACGGCGCGAGAGCGAGTGGTCACCATCGGCGACTTACACGGGGACTTGGAGCAAACGAAACGAGCGTTTCGAGCGTGCCATTTGACAGACTCGAAGGATAAATGGATCGGGGGTAAAACGACCGTGGTGCAAGTTGGGGATCAACTCGATCGAGGACCGGACGAAGTTGCCGTGATGTACTTTCTCGAGAGAGTGGCGGAAGAAGCGGAGAGGAGTGGTGGTGAATTGGTGAGGATATTAGGGAATCACGAAACGTTGAACATTGCGGGTCGGTTTAGGTACGCTCAGAGGGAAGGGTGCGCGGATTTTACGAGATGGCGCGATCGACAAAAGATTGGAATGGAGTTGAAGAAGATGTGCTTCGGGAGCGAGAAGCAAATGGAGAGAAGATATCGGAAGAAGAAGCAAACGAATTGGTGCGCGTACGAAACCGGGGAGAAGAGGCACGAAAAACTTCCGAGTTGGATACGCGAAGACGACGTGCACTCGATCAATCGGTGGAAGGCGGTGTGCCCGGGAGGCGAGTTCACGAAGCGGTTTTTCGCCGGCAAAAATGTCGCCGAAAGAGTCGGATCGACGTTGTTCGTCCACGCTGGCGTTTTAGAACATCACGCGTTGTATGGGTTGGAGAATATAAATAAAGATATTCGAGAATGGGCAAGCAACGCGGAAAATCCGAGAGGCGTGCCTCCTTCGCACGTGCAATCCGACCAAAGCATCGTTTGGGCGAGAGATTACGCGCACACGGAGGAAGAGAGATGCGACTGCGCCAAGTTGTCGAGGGCGTTGCATTTTTTACCGGGCGTGGAGAGAGTGGTCGTCGGGCACACGATTCAAAAAGGCGGCGGAGGTGCCACTGCAGCCTGCGATGGGAAAGTGTTACGCGTGGACGTCGGCATGAGTCGAGGGTGTGGCGGAAACACGAGCGAAGGCGTGGAGATTTTGAACGACGGGGAGAAAATTACCAGGATGGTGGACGGTCAAGGACGACAACCTATGACTGGCGTAGAAAGTCGATTCCAGCCTATTTCGTAGGAGGGGCTTTATTCGCGAATCAATGATGAGCAGGCGTATGCATATTCGTTATTTAGCTTAGTGGTTTAGAAGTTTATAGTTATATAGATGAAATTAATAATGTATACGTGTTTGCTATTACGGATTTAAACAAGCCTTACCGCACGTCGCGACGACTTCAAACTCGATCGCGTTATTGTCCGCCGCCGACGGCACGCACGTCGGCCACACCGTAACATCATTATTCACAAAGCTATTCGGGTTCGACGTCGTCGTCAATTCACAGCCTTTCGCAACCCACGGATACAACCCGCGCTGACTCGTCGGGTACGTCATCCTGGAACTATCGCCGTATCGAAAGTTGCCGATAAATTTTTGCGGTAAAGACCGGTACTTATATCTTCGCATTTGCACCGCGATGGATAACAACGCGCCAAACAAACCGGCGACGACCGCCCATAAGGTCAGGATGAAGCACACGTATTTCGCGATTTCCTTCGGCGGGGGGAGCGTGATTGCAGTTTTACCAATCTGTTTAGAGAATATTTTAGAGAAAATTTGTGAGAAAAAAGTGGATTCTTCCCAAAAAGAGAGACTTAAAAGACGACGAAAAGACTCTCGAGGAGGGGAGCCGAATTTGTGCGGAAAGTCAAAATCCGACTTTACGCGCGGAAAGCGTTCACGATCCCTCGAAAAGAGCCCCTCCTGATGTACTCGCCGCATAATTTCATCAAATACGAATCATTAGGCGTTCACAACGACCCGCGGTGTCTTTTTACACTTCGCATGTGTACCCTCTTGTACCCATCATCATCGAGTGGGAAAGTCGCCGGCGTCGTTTGGTACAAAAATCATCAATTCGGTTAACAAAATGGTTTTTAGATAAAGACGCGAAATGCGCGCACATTGACGCGCTCGCGACGAACGCGCGATCGATTTAAAAACTCGAACGCGTACCTTGACCATTTTTATCTCCGTTTATTTTCTTTTTACGCGCGTTTGTGTATAAAACTTGACCTCTCGCTGTGTGTATGTGAATACGACGCAGAGATAAAAGTGAAGCTTTTCGGGGAGAACCTGGAGAAGAAGAAAAGGAATAAAAGGTGCGAGAGCGACGCGTGCGTGCGTTCAAGAATACGCATCATCATCATTGGCTACTACAAAAGTTTAATTGCGTTCTATTCAACTCCGTTGCTAAACGACGAAACTCTCTTTATCGTCGTGTTTTTACTACCGAGTTTGTTTCTTCAAACTCGCCACGCTCGCCTTCCACAAGCGTTCGCTCGCCGCGGCGAGGACCTCGCCTTGGAAAGACTCCCCGTCGCCTCCTTCTTCTTCGACGACAAACTTCAGCGGCTCGCCTTCCCAGTCGGTCATTTTACCCCCCGCGCCTAACACTATTGGCACTAACGCCATGTAATCGTACGGTTTTAAATCCGCTTCGCAGACGATGTCGCAAAAACCAGACGCTAATAAACCGTACGCGTAGCAATCGCACCCAAACATTGGGATTTTCACCTCCCGTTTCAACCGTTCGTATCGAACTTCGTTTTCGTCGTAAAACATGAGCGGCGTCGTCGAATACATCAGCGCTTCTTTCAACTCTTTCTGTTCGTCTCCGTGCACGGAAACTGGATCCCCGTTAAAGGTCGTTTGCGTGCCCTTACACCCGATCCATCGTTCCTTCAACACCGGTTGTTCCAACACGCCGAGGACGGGTTCGCCGTCGCGCAACAACGCGATCAAGGTCCCCCACAACGGTTTCCCCGTGATGAACGATTTCGTCCCGTCGATTGGATCAAACACCCACAAATACTCGTGTTTCTTATCGTCGCTTTTCTCCAAACCTAACTCAATCCCGTGTTCCTCGCCGAATATCGCGTGCGACGGATATCGACGTTTCACCAACGTCCGCATCGCCGTCTCCGCGTTTTTATCCGCCACCGTCACCGGACTCGCATCGTTTTTCGTCTCCACGCCTAGAGAAGAAGTTTTTCGCCAATATTTCAAGGTTTCTTCGTTCGCCGCTTCTGCGAGTTCAATCGCGAACGCGGTGAACTCCTTTTGTAACATCATCCGCTCTTTACTCTCGTCGTCATCATCATCATCATCATCATCGCTTGTTTTCGCGCGCGTTCGACACCGCATCGTCGCCCGATGTTCTCCTCTTTCGATCACACGCCTCCCTCGTTGAGAACATCGCGTTGCATTTTGGGGCGTAAAAGGCAAAGATATCATCCTCCTTCTTCGGATTTTGGTCTCTCGTGGCTTCTTCTTCCCCTCGTAAAAGCCGGTTTTAGTGCGCTCGAGTGCGCGCTCCAATGAAGAAATCACGAGTCGTTTCCTCAGTAAAATCACACAAATCCCATCTCGACACTCATCACATGGACACCAACCGCTTATCGAAAGAGCTGCGAGAAATTGCCTCGGACAAAGCCTCCGGCGTGTCGGTGGAACTCGTCGGGGACTCGTTGGCGCACATGCGCGGGACCATCACGGGTACGAATATCATCATCTCTCTCTCTTTGCTCTCTCTTTTCTAAGGTGTTTGAGATGTGCGCAAATCTTTCCCAAGAGACAGCGGGGAAAGTGGTCTCTTTGTACCACCACGCTTTGGTGTGTACGCATTCGTTCTCTCGTCTGACCAACTCCTGTTTTAACTCACTGTAACGTTTAAAAACAGGACCATCGGAAACGCCGTACCAAGGCGGAACGTTCCTCGTGGACATTCACATCACGAACTCGTACCCGTTCGAACCGCCAAAGATGAAATTCTTGACCAAAGTGTGGCACCCGAACGTCTCCTCGCAAAGCGGCGCGATATGCTTGGACGTGCTGAAAGATCAGTGGACGCCAGCGTTGACGATTAAGACGGCGTTGTTATCGGTGCAAGCGTTGTTAGCGGCGGCGGAGCCGGACGATCCGCAAGATGCGGTGGTGGCGAAGATGTACGTTTCCAATCGCGCGCAGTTTGACCTGCAAGCGAAGGAGTGGACGGAGAAGTACGCGAAGGAAGGGCAGAAGGTAGAAGCGGCGAAAGATCCGAAGGTTGTGAAGTTGATGGAGATGGGTTTCGGGGAACAGGACGCGGAGAGGGCGTTGGTGAAGTGTAATTTTAACCAAGAGGAGGCGTTGGAGTATTTGTTGGCGCAGTGAGTGGTGAGTGAATACGTAGCGAGGCGATAGTATTAGCGAGGCGCTTGGAGAGAGGGAGACGCGGAAAGCGCGTGTTTTTATCTTTTCCGGCTGTACTATTATACATTTTTAATTAAAAGTAGCGAATTCATAAGCATAATAATAAACACGCACGGACAGTGTTTAATACTTCTTCTTCTTCTTCTTCTTCTTTATTAATACGAACTCATGCCGTTGCGGACGAATTCGGGAACGGAATGGAACGGCGTGAGCGTCTTATTTTGTTCCATCATTTCAGCCACGTATTCAGCGTATTCGATTTTGTCTTTCAACTCCTCCGGTAACTCGTGCGTCGGCACACCGTTTTCATCGCATTCAACTTTCTCTTCCGTGCATGGCCACTTTGTTACGGTAGTTTGTATCAAGTCTTTCTTGATTTCCAACTTTTCTTCTTCGGTGAGAGTTTCGTTGGATTCCTTTTCCGCTTGAACAATCGCGAGCGCAGCCGCGTGGTTGAAAAAAGTGGGCTTGACCGTAACCGTTTCTACCCACAACGTCGTGAAAACGGTTTTGAATCTTCCTTCGGCGACGTCGTCACCGGAGAGGCAGTTGACTTCGATAGCGAGCTCGCACGAGTCACACGGACTCTCTAGTTGGAAATGAATGTCCACGTAATCCGAAACTCGAAAGGCGTCGGCTGCGATGAATTTGCTGTCCAAGGAAAGCGCGACATCGGGAATGCAGTTGTTCGCAATATTTTCGGGTAATCGCGCGGTAAAACACGCGCCAACTGGGTGTGGCGGTCTTCTGTGCGCGACATTTTGTCCGTCACGTCTGTCATCGCCTTGGTGTCTTCGTGAAAGTATTTCTGAGTCGACTGGCAAAAACCGCTCGTGGTGCGGACGAAACAGTCCTTTTCTCTCCGAGCACGGCATGAAGTCCAGAACATCTTGTTTTGGTTTCGATATCTCTGCGTCGTGTGCGCGAGAACTCGTCGTTCTCGGCGCAACTTGCGCGTTCACACGTGATGATGCAAAGAAGGTTGCAAGCGCGAACAGAAAACACCGCATCATCCTTCTCTTTTTAAAAAATCACGAGATTATTCGACTGACCTTTTTCTCGTTTCGCTTCTCGTTTCGACAAACTTTTTTAAAACTCAATGGAATTTGCATCTATTCCGGTTGCTTTAGCGACCGATTGGCGAGCACGACGGAGTCGACGTGCTTTTTCGTCGTCTCCGTGACCACCAGCACCACCACCACTGGCACTCTCTTCTGCATCTACAACGATACGTTTTTTCCAATCAAACGTAGACGTGTTTTTCCTCGCCGGTTTCGCGGATTTCGGCACTTTCGGTTTCAAAATGTTGGAATTTCCGGACTGGCCCAAGGCATCTGCGATGGCATCGACGAACGGAGAGCGAGTGCGGACTTCTGGCTTGCTCCCGAATCGTCTGCGAGTGCTCGCGTGGCACAGGTACAGCTTCTTTTTCGCTCGCGTGACGCCGACGTAAAACAAGCGGACTTCCTCGTCGCGTTCTTCGGCGCTTTCATTCGCTCGAGCGCTTGGCGTTAATCCGTCTTCACATCCGGCGATAAATACGACATCAAATTCAGCACCTTTCGAGGCGTGCAGAGTCATTAATTTAACGGCATCTGCGCGTTCTTTTCTCGATTCGTCTTCCTCGTCGTCGAACATTTCGTTACCGTGCGTCGCTTCGGAGGAGGAGAGTAAAGAGACGCCTTCCAAGAACGCCGCTAAAGTCGTCTTGGGACTTTTACTCGTAGTATTTGTACCACCACCACCTTCGATATCGTTTTCAGCCAGGTTTTCTTCCGCGTCCGTGGCGAGCTGAATGAGTTCGGCGACGTGACCCCATCGTTCGTTCGCGTCGTCTTTATCCTTCACGTGGTTTTCGTAATCCGTCATCGCGACGACTTTCTTGAGTACCTCGCCGGGATTGCTCACCGTATCCGCCGTCTTCCGAATTTCTATGAGTGTTTTCGCGAATGCGAGGACAGAGTTGCGCGCGCGCGCAGTTATTCCCATATCTTTTGCAGACGGTAGAATCTCATGGTCTGGGTCGTCGCTGTCGCTATTCTTTGCCCACGCGCGATCAAACAACGCCGCGCCGAGCGACGGCGCTTCGCATCGACTCACCCATTCCTCGAGTTTCTCTACCGTTTTTTCCCCGATGCCTCGAGTTGGCGTGTTGATAACTCGTCGCAAACTCACCCCATCGCTGGAATTTGATGCAACTCGCAAGTATGCGATCAAATCTTTAATCTCTTTACGTCCGTAAAAACTTTGGTCGCCGACGACGACGTGCGGCACGCCCGCTCGTACAAACGCTTCCTCCAACGCGCGAGCTTGCGTGTTCGTGCGATACAAAACCGCAATATCTTTCTTCCTTAATCCTTCTAAGCTATCGTCTCTATTACCATTACTACTGCCTCCTGTGCTACTACTATTCGTCTTCTTTTCCGCGTCTTTTAACATCTGTTTCACTTGAGTGGCAATAAACGCGCCTTCCTCTCTTTCGTCGCCGGCTTCCACCACCGCCACGTCTTGTCCGCCTTCCTTAATCGCATCCCAAGACATCAACGCACTCGGTATTTCCGATTGTTGAATGACTGCTCTCGCGGCAGACACGATTGTTGCCGTAGACCTATAATTTGTCGTCAGACGAAACGTTTGCGCGTTTCTAAAATCGTCGTCAAATCTCGAACGGATGTTCGCCACCTCGGCGCCTCGCCACCCGTAAATGGCTTGGTCGGCGTCGCCGACGACGAAGAGTGTCTCTGCTTTCTCACCTAAATGTCGAATCATCTCGTATTGTGCCAAAGACGTGTCCTGAAACTCATCCACGAGCACGTGCGACCACCGGTTTTGTAAGTATCGTTTCGCGTCTGGTCTATTTTCGAACAAATAAACAACCGCCGAGAGCAAATCGTCGAAATCGAACGAGTTCGCCTCTCTCAACTTTTGTTCGTATTCCGACCAGACGATATCAAACTGTTCGCGAAGTAACGCGATACCCGCGGAGGAGGACGATAACGAAGACGAAGACGACGACGACGACGACGATTTTCTTCTTCTATCGTCGTCATCGACATCACTATTACTACTCCCTCCTCTCGCTTTCATTCTCAACGCGGAATCCATCGCCGTTCTCGCGTTTACGTTTACGCTCGTTTTCATCGAACTCTTCGCGCTGCTAATAAAATTCTTCATCGGCAACGGCGCGGCTGACTTTTTCGTTTGCCCTAACTTTTCCACTAAAATATCTCTCACCACCGCTTTGCTATCGTCGCTGTCGTAAATCGTAAAATCGGCGGTTCTCTCTAACGCTTCGTGTACCTTTTCCACGTGTTTCCTCAAAATCCTCGCCGCGACGGCGTGAAACGTCCCCGCGGTAATCGCTCGACTCACATCCGCGCCCATCGTTTTCTCCAAACGATTCCTCAACTCCTTCGCCGCTTTGTTCGTAAACGTGATGCACAAAATATTCTCCGGCGAGACGTTCTCGTCTTCGATTAAATGTTGCACTCGAGAGACTAAAACGTGCGTCTTTCCGCTCCCAGGACCGGCCAGAACTCTCACGAAGGAGGGATTCGGCGATAAAACCGCGTTCGCTTGTTGCGTCGAAAGATTTGAAGCGCATCTGAAATTTAAAAGCGTCCGTGGGTCTGGGATCGCCTCCGAGGCGGTTTGCGCCCACCCGTTTTGCATCGCCTTCGAGCTTGAAGACGACGAAGACGACGAACACCATCGCGTCGTCGATGCCAAAATCCGACCTCTCGTCTGAATCGTCGTCGCATTCTGAATGCTCGAAGAAACCTTTTTCCTCGACAAAGACGACGACAAAGACGACGAAGAACAGACCCCGTTGAGTGGGCGAAGGACGCACCACCCCCCGCGACGACAACACCGAAAAGAAAAAAGAACGCCACCCCCGCGCATCATCATCATCTTTTGTCGGCGTCTCGTTCTTGTGAAGATTTCTCATCTCGCTCGTTGGAATTGTGTGCTTCACTAAAATTTAGGGTGTTAAACCCTATCCACTTTGAGGCGTCTCGTTCCTCTCTTTCTTTCGATCCTTTTTTCCCCCAAATCGTCTCCTGCCCTTTGGCATCGCGTCGTTGCTTTTGTCTGCGTCTTTGTGGCAGTGCGCGAGCGCGAGAGAGACGACTAAAACTGCGACGATGAGATCTTCGTTTTCGCTTTTGACGACGCTTCTTTTATTCGCGACGACGACCTTTTTTACGACAACCTTTTGTGTATTCCTCGTGAATGTCGCCGCTCCGATTGGTTTTTCCAACGCGGCGACGATTCGCGACGAAAATGCGGACGACACGAACGAGAATAAAGGGCAGCGAAAAAGAGGCATCAACGTCAACGAGGATCCAAACGTGTACCAATACAAAAGAGGCACGGAAGAACACGTGGAAGTGCTCACGAACGAGAACTTTAAAAAGTTTACCACGAGCGGAGAACACGTGTTGGTGACGTTTTATGCCCCTTGGGATGGACACTCGAAATCGTTCTTGAAGCAATTTCACGAACTCGGGACGTCGCATACGATTTCCAGCGATTCGAGGTTAAAGTTTGGAAAAGTGGACGCGACGGTGGAGAAAGAATTGGCGAAGGAGTATGAAGTGGAGACGTACCCTCAGATTATTTTGTTCCGTCACGGGCAGCCGAAGGAGTACAAAGGGTCGTTGGCGGCCAACGGCGAGGGGTTGCGGAAGTGGTTGAGGAGAAATACGCACCATAAACCGGCGGCGTGGTTGGAAGGGGTGGACGATGTCCACGTGTTCACGTTGGGAAGACCGGTGTGCATCGTTGGTTTCTTCGACGATACCGGGCATTTGGATAATTTCCACGCGGCGGCGTATGATTTTCATTTAGATTTCGGGGAGACGAGTTCGAAAATCGCCACGGAGAAGTACAAGACGCAACGACCGGGGATCATCATGTTCAGAAATTTCGCCGAGCCGGCGCATTTTCAAGGGAATGTGAACAGTTTAGAGGAGATTAAACAGTTCATCGCGACAAATATGGTCCCTAAAGTGGTAGATTACGCGAAAAAAGACCAAATGGAGAGGGTGTTTGAAGGGCCGATTGCCGCGAACGTGTTTTTGTTTAGACAACAAAACGACGAGGAAGCGGACAAGTTGGAGGCGGAGTTTGCAAAAGCGGCGGACCAATTGTACGGGAGGGTACATTTCATTTCCGCCGGCTTCGACGAGCAGACTTTGTATTCGTTTTTTGCCATCAGAGCGAGAGATACGCCGACGGTAAGGTTGTACGCGCACGATTTGAAGTACGCGTATAAAGGGTCGTTGAAGCCCGACGAAGGGAAGAAAGAGGTCATGAAAACTATAAAAGATCACGACGGCAACGATATTCCGAACCCAAAATACGACGAAGAGATGGCCTCACAAACCTCTAAAGTGTTTGAGGATTTAATCAAGTTCGTAGACGCGTACGAGAAAGGAAAGTTGGTGCCGATTTTGAAATCCGAGAAACCTCCGAAGAGCGCGCCGAGCGCGAACGAAGCCACCGTGGTGGTTGGACGAACCTTTGATGAAATCGTCACGCAATCGAATAAACACGTCATGTTGTTCTTTTACGCGCCGTGGTGTCAAACGAGTAAAGCGTTGATGCCGTTGTGGGATAAACTCGCGGAAATGTACAGAGAGTACGACGAGGTGACCATCGCGAAGATGGACGCGACGAAGAACGAGGCGAAAGGTATCCACGTCAAATCCTACCCGACCATTTATTTCTACAAGAGCGGAGATAAGCCGAGACACGAAGAGTTCGACGAGAAGAAGAAGGATTTAGCGTCGTTCATTCGTTTCATCGGGGAGAGAACAAAGTTGGACCCGACCAGGCCGCCCATTCACGATGAGTTTTAATCTTATTTACACGACCTTTGACTCAACATACTTCACTTTTAATCAGAAATGCTTTCACGCTCTTTCCCTACGGCCTTGAACGCCCGTTGTTCGCTCCTCTCTGGACGTCAACGGTACTCGAGGACCTCCACATCCGGACGAGAAAAACGAAATCGACGATGCCAAGTGAGTGCTCTTACAATCGAGTCTCTCCCTACCGTGGAGGAGGTTTTCAATTTCGAGAACGCCGCTGTTTTTCCGTTCTGGATATCTATGATTGGATTCCCCAAATCGACGTTCACGAAAACCGTCATGCTCTCCCCGGCGACGAGCATCGCGTGCGGTTTGATTTACGGATACTTAGCGTACCAATCCTTCTTAGAACCGGAGATTTTAGAGGCTTTCAGCTCTGGCGCCCAGCAAAGTTTATCGTCGTTAACGAAAGGGTTCTCGTACGAAACAACAGTTGCAGTAGGTTGGGCACACTTCATAGCCATGGATTTACTCGCCGGTCGGTACATCTACTTCGACGGTCTTAAAAACGATTTCATCACGAGACACAGTTTAGTGTTGACGTTGTTTTTCGGACCTCTGGGTGTGGTTTCGCACGTCCTGACGCGAGGAATCGTCGGATTGACGAGAAGCGGGAAAGTGGAAGATATCTTAGAGAGCGGATTGAAGAGCGAGTGAGAAACATTCTTCTTAATGCTGCTGCTGTGAGTGCACGTAAACCGTGTTGTCCGTGTGTATATTAATGCTGTGTCTATCTAAATACTACTAATAAATAATCAAGACCCTCCAAACGCGGCGTAATACTGTATCACGCCAACCGCGGCGCCTAAAACGCCTCCGACGACGATTAATTTAATTTCATCCTGCTCAAACACCGGGTGCAAAACTCTCTCAAACTCTGCCGATCGTAAAGCGCCCATCCTCTCGCTCACGGTGACTTCAATCTCCAACGCTTCGTCTTGGTACTCGAAACTGTGAGGGATGATGTGCTCGATATCCCTGACGAGTAAATCGCTCATTTTATCCGTGATGTTCTCGTACGCGCGTTTACCTAAAAACTCGTTCGTCAAATATTTACCGGTGACGCCGGCTTGCGAATCGAAGAACTCCCTGGACGATTTTCGAATCAAACTCTCAAACTTGCCTCGAAACGTTCCGTGCATCATCTCGTCCCATAAATTCTCCGCGTTGCAAAAGTGCAAAAAGTTTAATCGAGAAAACTCCGCGGAAACTTCCACTTGTCGTTTTAAAAACACGCCGTGTAACGTGTAACACCCGCCGAAAAAATGTATCGGTTCGACCGGTTTAAAAATCACCGTCAACGCGACCCAGTTGGTTAAATACCCCGTCGCGAACCCAAACAACGGTAACATCCAAATCCCGTATTCCGGGTGATTCTGGTCGACGACGTAAAACACGCCCATCTGTATCAAACCGAACAAAAAACCAAAATACAACCCGCTCACCTCGATGAATCGAAACTCGCTCTCGCCGACGTCTTTAAACATTTGCACCACTTTATCCTTATTCCCTTCCGCTAATCGTATAACCATACTCTTCAAATCTAAAACCTCGTACACCTTGTCTTTTAACGCGTCAATCAACGTCTTTAAAAACAACGGCGAACGCTCCATCACAGTTTCCACGATTTCATTCTTCACGTACTCCGGCAGCGTCAACCACAAATCCGGCGCGTTTTCCGTCATCACCTCCTCGAACTGTTCTCTCACTTTCCTTCTCAACGGTTGCTTCAACACGTGCGCGAACTCCTGCGAATCCAATTTCGCGAACGTTTCCTTCACGTCGATTAACTTCTCCGTCATCAAATCCACTAAAATTTCCGCCATCTTCCCCGCCTTGGACGGTATGATGCCTTGCCACCCGCCTAACAAGCCGAACGGTTGCCCGGGAACTTGCGCAAACTTAAGACACCGCGGGTAAAACTCCAACGGATAAAACGTCATCTTCAACGCTAAAACGTTCGTCGCGTATCCCACTAAACCGCACACGAACGGAATCATCACGTACATTCCAATGGACGTTTTATTTTCATCTTCTGTTTCTTCGGTTGTTTGTTGAAGCGCTCGTCTCGGTAAAGAAGAAGAAGAAGAAGACAAAGCGACGACCGAGGAGGAGGAGACGACGACGCAGACGCCGACGACGACGGCGAGCAACCACGCCGCCGTTCGGAGGAGAAAAACACTTCTCGCTCTTTTCATTCTTCGCTCTCGCTCTTCTTCTCGATGAAGCCGTCGTTTTCGTTGCGTCTCCATGTGAGTCCCTTTTTCCCCGTCAGTCAGTGGAGAAAAAATGCGTTACTCTTCTCTTCTCTTCAAAAACAAGCGTTGTAAAGAGAGACTGAGAGAGAAAGAAACGTATATTTATACCAACGAGAAGAACACCAACGAGAAGAAGACGAAGAAGAAGAAGAGCTCTCTCTCTCTCTCTTTATTTGATGATGATGATGATGATGATGATTTTGATGCGGAAGAGGAGGAGAAAGAAAAGAAAGAGAGAAATGACGCGAGCGAATGAAAGAAAATCTCAGAAAAGTCTCTCGAGTTTTGAAAAAAACTCTTCTTCCGTCTGGAGTTTCAATCAGACAGCACATCTCTGTGAAAAAGTGGGAAAAGGGCGAAAAAAAAAAAAGAACAAAAAACCGGTCGACAAAAAACGACCTCTTTGCCTGCGACATACACGCGTTCACTTCAAAACGAGAAGCGCAAATTAGTATTCGTTGGCCCACCAAAGGACGACGAAATGTTGTAAAAAGAAGCGTCGAAGTCAACGTCGACACTTTTTCCTCCGCTGCGGCTGCTCCGTCGTTGAAATCATCTTAAATAAATATCTGTTTACGGAAAACCAAGTCGTTAGTTTTTCCCAACAATCACAACAACAACGAGGAGAAAAGATGATGGTTTCATCATCACACTCTCTCGGAAGAGTACCATCACTGGTGTTCTTACTCTTCTGCTTTCTTCTGATGGTATCATTGTTTGACGAAACTTTCGCCGCGATGCGTATAAATGAGATCGCGGATAAAGGGAGCGACAACACCTGCGAAGGGGAAGATTGGATTGAATTGTTTAACGATTCGACCGACGACGTGGATCTCGAAGGATACATTCTGCACGACGACGACTATCCGAAGGAAGTGGGAACGGAATTGACGTTCAGTGCGGGAACGTTGCTCTCTGGAGGCGCGTATTTAGTTCTGTGCTGCAACGATAACGATGGCATTAACAACCCCAAGTTTAAGGTTGGCAAAAGCGACACGGTGACGTTATTGGACTCGAGTAAGAACGTGGTTTCTACTTCGGGGAAATTACCGGGTTTGGGCGAGGAAAATGTAACGTACGCGTTCAGTCCTCCAGGCGAGTACGTGCAAACTTGGACGCCAACTCCGGGGGAGTTGAACGTGATCACGTCGAAACCGTTAAAGGATTTACGAGCGCAAAATGACGAGGGATCTTCTTTTTTTAGCATGGATGAAAAAGGTTTACCTGTATCTGGCTTTGATGCGGTCGTCGATCTGTATGCAGAGGTTGACGCGGGTGATTGGGCAATCCTGAGATTGAATCCATATGCCGAAACGTACATTGATGTGCAAACATTCAAAGTGAAGAGCTCAACAATTGGCGAACACATTCTTCCGAGTCCAGGAAGAATGAGAACTCGAGGCCAGAGCACACTTTTTTATCCAGTATGCATGGGAAGCGAAGCAGTACCGTTTAAATTAGATTTTGCGTCCGTGAATTCGAGTCAAACTCTATATGGTGTGGAGAGTGCATATCTTCGGACGCATCTGAGTGATGAATCAAAAATGAAAGAGTGGGTGGTTCATCGAATGCTAGCCAACTTTGGTCTACCTCACGTGCGCACGCGTCACGTACGTTTTCATGTAAACGACGATCTTCTTGGGTTTTACACTTTCATGGAAGCAGTTGATCAAGAATATGTGAGCGCGAGGTCATTCGGATTTAACTCATTTGATCAACACAATAATGCTCTTTACAAAGTAAAGTCATTGTCTCTTGGTTGTGGAAACGAAGAAGAATATCAAAAAGAGAGAGTTGAAGGATTTCCGGAAAAATGTACATCACCTGATGGGATGGGTGGATTCGATTGTTGTGCTTCTTATGCGTGGGGCGAGCCTAAAACATGCGCTCCTGGGTATACCGTTAAGGAACAACCTTCGCGAAGTGATTGGGGTATTGAGAATTGCTGGTATACATGTTTGAGCAATTCCGAGGACGAAGTAACATCAGGAGGGCCGTACCAATTCGAGAGAGGAGAACATCGTGAAAAAATAACCCCGAGATATCAAGAAGACTGGTGTTGGGCGGAATTTTTTGGTAGAATTGGCAAGGAAAGATTGAGTGTCGTGCAAGCATTCTATGAGACGGGATACGACACCGCGGATGATTGCGGAAAATTTTTATTATCTCAAGGTCTCGTTGATCGTGATCTGGGAACAAACGAATGGGATTCTGCGATGGAGAAATTCATCAATTCGCACCTCTCCGTTAAGGGCGCGTGCCAGAACAAACAGTGCTCTAATAAAAGGCAAATCTCTGATCTTATTGACGTCGATAATTGGTTGAAAAATTTTGCTGTTTATGCCACTATCATTGAACAAGACTCACCCATGGGTAACGGGAACAATTACTTTTTAGCGGCGCACGCGGGAGATGGTGGGACTGATACTCCAAAATGGAAAATGATACCTTACGATCACAACAACGATGTGTATGCAGCATCAACATTGTGTGATGCGCAGTGTGGGAATAAAGACTTAACAGAATGGTCAGTGATTCGTCCTACGTGTAAGCACTTAAGTGAAAATCCATTAGTCGGGCCTTTGCTTCTCGATGAAAGTTTACACGAAAGATACTTGGTGTTCGTAAAGCAGTTTGTAGAGGAAACTTTCTCAAATTCAACTTTCTTAGAACACATGAAATTGCATTCCAAAGAAATTGAGGCCACTGCAAACGAGTCACCGGACAGTGTAATATATGGCAATATCGATAACAGTAACATTTGGGATTGGATATCTACTCGAGGAGAAAAAGTATCGTTGCAGCTCGCTCGGTGGTATGAAAAGAGTGACAATTCAGCATTTCCAATCGACTCGTCCGTACCGTGCGTCACATCGGATGAAGAATTCTGCTCTTCTTCTTTATGCACAAGTCCAAACGGATTGGGTGGATACGATTGTTGGGCGGGAACACTTTTTGAACCGTGCACGTGCAGCGCAGGAGTAGCGAAGGAAACAGGCGAAACCATGGAATTATATGGTCAGACCTATTATTCGTACACGTGCTGCACCGACGGATCTGGAACTTCCCAGCAATGCGGACTGTTCTCGTCTGGGATTAAATCCAACGGTCTTCTTCTAGGTATACTTTTTGCAGGAGTGGTCGCCTTCGCGCTCGTCTGAGTAGCGAGCGCATCAGTCCCGATAAAAGTCAGCGGTGGAAGTCAAAATTATTTATTAATATAATGAGAGAAAAAGTAAGGATCTAATGGTCTACTCTTTCCAGGAGTGGTCGCCTTCGTGCTCGTCTGAGTAGTGAGCGCATCATCAGTCCTGATCGAACTCATTCGCGTTTATAGAAGTCATTAGAAGTCAGCGGTAGAAGTCAAAATTATTTATTCACACGTATCAAATACGAAGAGAAAAATCTCATGCACTCAAAAGGCTGCACTTTTTTATCAAACACCCCTAGAATACAATCAATGACTTCAACGACTTTGATGATGCATTGTTGTCGTTCGTGTTGTCGACATTCGACCTCCTTTGATGGTGGCACCAGCAAAAACACCACCACCAGCGTAGATGCGTTTCTGTCGAGGAGAACGATTCGACGACGGCGAAGAGGACGACAACGCGAAGGCAACAACGGAGAGGCTTTTTGTGCGACGAACAACGATGACGATTTGATGATGATGACAGAAGAAGAAGAAGAAGAAAAAGAGACGACGAGAAGAGGAAGAAGAGGAAGACGCGATGTGACCACCAAAACCGCGCTGATGATGATGACGACGAGTTTCTTCGTATCCTCAGACCAACCGTGCACTTCAGCCAAGGCTGAAGTCGAATTAGAATTCGCGTCGACGCAGTTGAGCGAGAAAGAGAAGCAGATAACCGAATCGTTCGCGCGAGCGTCGAAAGCGTGCGTGAACATCGTGGACGTGACGTTGTTGTCGCAATCTGGAATACAGAAATCGCAAGCCGGGGCGATAGTTCCCGAAGGGAACGGGTCCGGGATTGTCTGGGATAGCGAGAACGGGTACGTCGTGACGAATTATCACGTCGTGTCGAGCGCGATATCGGCGATACCGAAAGGGAGGGAAATTGGCGAGGTGGCGAAAGTGACCGTGGAGTTACCGAATGGACAATCGAAAGTGTATCCGGGCGAATTGGTTGGATACGCGAAATCGAAAGATATCGCGGTTTTGAAAATCAATTGCGAACGAGGCGTATTAACGCCCATACAGTTTGGCGCGAGCGCGGAGCAAATTAAAGTTGGGCAAATCGCGTTAGCCATCGGGAACCCGTTCGGTTTCGATCACACGTTAACGACCGGGATTATTTCCGGTAAAAATCGTTCGGTGGAAACCTTCCCTGGTTCGTTCGTTTCCGGCGCGCTACAAACGGACGCGGCGATTAATCCCGGGAACAGCGGCGGACCGCTCGTCTCCGCGGACGGCAAATTGATTGGAGTCAACGCGGCCATTTTCACCAACACCGGGCAAAACGTTGGCGTTGGTTTCGCCATCCCGGTCGACGTCGCGAAACGCGTCGCGGACCAGCTCATCCAAAATTCCAAAAAAGGTAACGGCAACAGCAACGACGGTTCCGCCGTTCTCGATTTTCCCTCCTTAAACATCGTTTTCGCCGACGAAGCGGTGAAAAAAGCATTGAACAAAAACGACGCATCCGGCGTCCTCATTCAAGGTTTCCTCGCCTCCTCGAGCAACAAAGAACAAACCAACGCGGAAAAAGCAGGTTTGCTCCCAACTCGTCGAGGTCTCTCCGGGATCACCCCGGGCGATATCATCGTCAAATTCAACGACAAACCGGTTTCCACCGAAGCCGAACTCGTCGCTTTAGTCGAGAAAGAAAACGTCGGCGATACGGCACGGGTGACAGTTTTACGAAACAACGACGAAGAGAAAGTCATAAATGTGCTTCTCGAGAAAGCCAGAGTTTAATGTGTACTACTTGTAATAGACTTTAATACTAAGATGTTATTAACACTTTGTACGACTTTTGCGTTGTCACTTTTTAGCCTTTCGGAAAAAAATATCTTCAAAAAGCAGCCCCACAAAGAAAAAGCGATCGATTCTCTTTCTAATAAGAACAAGAATAAGAACAGACTCTGCGACAAATATGCGCGCTTCTTCGGATTCGATCTCTTGGCGAGGCGCGTCGATCGACGAAGCTTCCGTGGTGTCGGTTTTGGGAACGACGAATTCGACGAATACGAAGAATACGAGTACTAAACATCAGTGTTTGTTCGCGGCGTGCGTGCCGGCGAAAGAGTGCGATTCGGAGGAAGTGAAGTGAGCGCTTTTGTTTTGTTTCTTTTCTCTGTTTCTTTTCTCTCTCTCTCTCTCTCTCTGCGTCGTCGCGTGCTTTGTCAGACGCGCGTTTCGGAAATGGGTGTCGTCGTTTTGTGTTTTTGCATCATCCGCCGCCCCTTTTGAGCGCGACGAGATGATGATGATGATGATGTTGATGTTAAAAAATCTCCTCCTTTTTCATCACTCTTTATTTACACTTTTCTCTCTCTCTCTCTCTGATGATGATGATGAAACGACAACAGGAAACGAGTCGAGCACGCGTTCGAGTCCTTACCTTCGGAAACGTTCGAGCGCGCGATATATCCGGGAGGAGGATTCGCTCGAGCCTCGAACACGGATAAAGTTCAACACGCGGAATATCACGACGCCGCGTTTCTTTTACACTCGGACTCGTTAAAAGTGGACGTGTTGGCGGATAAGTTTTTCCACGTGAGAGATAAACACAGCGACTTGAGACAACGCGCGGTGTCTTTGAAGGAGACGTGTAAAGAGCTCGGGACGCAGCATAAGTTTTCGTTTATCGTTTTAGATTGCGTGGCGAGGAGGGTGTTTTGCGCGGCGACGGAACACTCGGCGCCTTTAAGTTTTGGCCACGGGACGGATGGAACGTTGGTCGCTTTTTGCTCGAGGATCGGGAATAAGAGTCCGTCGAGGTGGCCGTTGAACGGAGATCAGAGTAGCACGTCGATTAGGGTAAACGCGACGCACAGGCATTCTCAAGATGTCCGAGGGATGGGAGCAATTCAAGCGAGCTCGCAGAGAAGGGCGAGCACGGATCCGAGAGCGCAAGATCAAAAATTTACGCACAAACCGAGCGATCCGATGACGTCTCGGCAATCGATGGACGAGAGCAGACCGTATAATTGGGGTAAAGAAAGTAGCGGCGCTGCGGGTGGTGGTGAGAGTGGTGGAGATGCGATAAAAGTTGCCGCACCGCCAATGTCATCGGACGCTATACCGATCACGCATTTACCTTCCGGAAGATTCGTGTACGGACACAAATATTTACAACCGTTTGAGTTCACGTCCTTTTGGTCGTCGAGCTCGAATAACCGATCGGGCGTCCCAGAGCGTCGGTTTGATGCGCACGAGTTTCAAGAGAATCAGAGATTGATGAATGAAGATACTTTTGTGGTTTCTAAATCCGGCGAGCGCAAATCTATCGACGAGTTACGATGTCCCAACGAGATTCCCAGACGGTCTTTGGAGGAACATCGATCTCGCAAGTGGGCGACTGGGGATCACGTGAGCGATAAAGTGGACAATTGGAGAAGGAAATCGGACGCGACCGAAACCGGTAACATCGCAACTAAGAAAAATGTGGATGGTTCGGTGTTCGCGGAAAGTTCTTTCGGCAAATCTCGCGCGAGCACGGAAAGTAGCAACAATAGCAGAAAAAACAGCATGAGCGCCGACGGGAAGAAGAAGACGTCTGTCGAGGCCACGTCGAAGAAACCGGCAAATACAGGTGCAAAGACAACAGCAACATCGACAGCGACGAAACTCGAATCATCCGCTCCGCCGTTCGTACCGCCGAAGCTTTCTCCCAAATCCGCCCCGTTTGTGCCGCAAACGATGACGATGCGAAAAACGGACAGCGCGAAGGAAGAAGAGGAAGAGAAAACCGCCGCCGACATGAAACGTTCGAGCAGTCAAACGCATTTGAACGGCAAACCAGACCCAAAAGGCCCGAGCGGCTTGAAAAAAATGTTCGCCAAACTCTTTCGATCGGGAAAAGATGCCGCCGACGACAAAGAAAAAGGCGCTTCTTCAAAAGCCTCCTCTTCCTCCTCCTCGGTGTACGACACCATGTGAAAGAACGCGCTCATACGCATCATCACATTTGCGCACGTAGCATTCAAAGAAACAGTTTATTATTATTATTATTATTCTTAAGATGTATACTTTTCTATATAAAATTATATGTGTGTGTAAGTGTGTGAAAGCAAAACTCTCTCTCTCTTTCCGCCGTGCTTAGTATTAGGTTGCGTTCTCTCGTCGCTTCGACCACCCGAACGCGCACCCCAACAACCCCAACAACGGAATATAATTCTTTTCTCTTCTTCTTCGTTTAATATTACGCGCCCATGTTAATGCTCATCAACTCCGCCAAGGTTTTCGTCTCCGCCTTCCTCTTCACTTCCGCTTTAAAGTTATTCTCGGTTTTTCGGATGGAAAACACTCCCCAAAAGCACGCGACGATGAGCACCATCAACATCAACCCGCCTCCGTATTCCCAGTCGGATTCCCCCGGCGGGGCATCCGTGGCGTAGACGATCCCGTCGAGGACGAAGACGAGTAACGCCCACGTCCAGAGGAACCAGACTTTGCTGTTGCGACCGACGAAGGAGGTTTTTTCTTCTTCTTCTCCCGACATTCTTATTTACGTGTGCTTACTCTTCTTAATAGGCGCAGCGGTACTCGCGTACGTCTCAAAGGCGGTGGAGGTGTTTTGCGGAGAAGCGTCCCTTATCTGAGGGGCCAAAGGACACGAAAACAAGCTTAGGGTTGAACACCCTAAATTTTGCGTGACAAAATGTCATCAGCTTTTTTCGCATCCCTCAGAAGAAGAACTTTACGAAAGAGAGACATTGGTTCGCACGTAGAGATGATGCGCTCATCTTAAGAGAAGAGGTGTAATTAAAAGAAGAAGAAGAAGCAGAGGAGTCAGTCGTCGCGTGAGATGAACGAGAATGATGATGCGGGGAGTTTGAGGAGGAAAAACAAAGCGAATTCGTCGACTTTAACGACGATGCATTTTTCGGGAAAAACGACGAAGCATTCCATCAGTGGTCGCGAGGAAGAAAAAGCGGCGACGAATACGACGACGACGACGAAGAAGAAAAGTTTGAACGACGTCGTCGAAGAGGAGAATAAAGACGAACAATTGAGCGAGTCCAACAAGAACAACAACTCGTCGTCCAACTCGTCGTCTGCGTTCAAATCGTTCATCGTCGACGCACAAAACTCCTTCAAAAATTTAACATCCTTCCAAGAGATGAAGAACAACTGGTCCGATTACGTGCAAAAAACGCACGACGCGCAGATGAAACTTCTGGAAGAGAACGCGTTAAAATTCTCGAAAGATTTGAACAAGATGGGATTAAAAGTACATTTCATGCCGGAAGTGATGAAAACGAGAACGGAGATGGAGTTTCGCGGGTTACGGAAAACGGAGCGAGAGGCGATGAAACGGTTTTGTTTTCACACGGCGAAGTTGGTGCGGAGAGAGATTCAACTGAAAGAAGCAGAGAAGGAGCGGAGGAAAGCGATGGAGGAAGAGCGTTTGACGGATGAGATTGTCGGGAGAGTGAACGCGTTGAAAAGGAAAGTGGAAAAGGAGGAAAAGTTGAGAGCGGAGGCGGACGAGGCGTTCGCGAGCGCGTACGCGAAGTTACGGGAGAGAGAACAGTTCATCGAGAATAATACGTTCGTGAGCAACGCGTTGGCGGAGAAGCTTTTAGGACCAGGGAATGTAGCATCATCTGGGAATGGAAGTGATCTGCGGGATAAAAATGGAACCAGTCCGCCGAAAAAGAACGCGATGATGAGTGGTCGAAACAGTCCAACCGACCAGGCGGCAGTCGCCGAAAATAGTAAGAAAGAGCTTCATCGTCGTAAAGAAGAAGCGAGCGAAGCGTCGACTTCGGACGTATTGAGCGACGCGCACACGAACGATGACGACGACGACGACGACGAAACTGTGAGAGAGAGTGGGTACATTCGTAAAGGCAACAACGCGTGCGACGAGGACGACGAAGACGAGGATGGCACGTCATCCGTCGTGACTCGCTCGATATTAACCGCTTTATTGCAAAAGAGACATCTCACGGAGGACAAAAATCCACAAGAGATTATCAAATTAGAAAGAGAATTGCACCAAATTCGATGCGTCGTCGCTTTGCAGCGCATATACAGACGCGAAAAGCACTTGAAGACGATTCGAATGAAACAAAAACGCGAGCGCGATGCGAAAGTGCGCAAAGGTTTGATTACGCTTTTCGTATTCGTATGCGCGTACTTTGGCGTGAAATTCGTGGGACTCGTCCTAGCTATCATTCGTAACGTACACAGACGAGTGTTCGTGATGGAGCCGTACGATAGGTCGATCGTATACGCAGGCAAAGATGCATCGTACCAACCGCCTTGGTATGTGACCGCTGGGATCGTCGACCTCGCGCCTTTAACGCACGCTCGGTATTCCATCGCCATGGACGAACTCGATCAGCTCGCCGCCTCGGAGAAAAAGAAGAAGATGAAGATGAAGAGCGATGATGACGATGATGATGATAATGATGATATTACCAGTAGCAGCAGTAATAGCGCTCTCATCGGTAGCGTAGAGCTCGCGCGATTACGTGCAAAGTACGAAAAGAACCTCGAAGTCCAAAAATTGAGCTTCCAATCCGAAATCGAACAAAGACAGTGCAAAAGAGGAAAAGCGTCAAAGTCGGCGGGAGAAGACGTTCGGGAGACGACATCGAAGCGCATCGAAATTTCGCAAAGAGCGCTCGAACGTTCGCTCTCCCGCTCTCGCCAACGCGAACTCGCCGCCATCGCGCGACTCGACCAAAAAACCAAACAGTTTGAAAAAGAAAAAGAGACGCTCTTATCGGGACAAGGAGGCTTCGCCGCGAAACTCGCTCGCCGGTTTTGGACGACGAGCGTCTTTCTCCTGTTGTTTCTTTCCGCGTGGTCGCTGCAACATCGAGAGACGAATACGACTAGAAATAGGGTATATCGTAGCATTAAAAGCAAGTGTAATGCGGTTTTGTCCGCCGTGTTCGCGTCGAAGCTTTTCACGTCCTCGTCTGAATCGTCGCAGACGAACTAGATAGATAGAGCGCGCGTTGTCGCACGTGTAAGTTTATAAATAATGAAGCCATATCACACATCACACAATCGCTTAAAAATTCTCATTGTATTCACGCGCATTCGCGAAAAATATAACCCACTCGTCGATATCATCACCTGTCGTTGCTTTTCATCAAAATGCCGTCTAAGCAAAGAACGTCCTCGAAACCGTCCGGGAAGCAAAAGCGAGAGTTGAAAAAGAATCGCGTCGTTGTTCGGGAGAAGGGTGATGATGATGATGATGATGCCGGCGGCGGGGAAAAAGAGTACGCGGATAAAAAGGTTCCCTCATCCTCGAGGCCTGGTGCATCGGCGTCGTCGGAGAAAAAGATGAAGCCGTCGGGCGATTTCGTCGCTTTGACGACGACGACGAAGAAGTCTAAGAAGAAACAGTCGTCGAAACCTCGAGTTTTATACGTCGGTTCTTTACCGCACGGTTTTTACGAGACGCAAATGCGCTCGTACTTTGGGCAGTTTGGAGACGTGTTACGAGTGAAAGTTTCGCGGAACAAGAAAACTGGGAAATCGAAGCACTACGCGTTCGTGGAGTTCAAACACGCGGAAGTGGCGGCGATTGTGGCGGAGAGCATGGATAACTATTTACTCGGAACGCACGTTTTGAAAGTGAAACTGATGCGACCGGAGGACGTGCATCCGGAGACGTTTAAAGGCGTGAAGGGCGGCGCGGGGGAGAAAGTAGCCGAGAGGAGCGGGTTTAAGATTGTGCCGTGGAATAAACGGGCGGCAGAGCAGCACAACAAGAAGAGAGACGACGCAGGGGAGAGGAATCGGTTGAAGAAGTTGGCGAAGAAGGAAAAGGAGAGGATGAAAAAGATTAGAGAGAGCGGGATTGAGTACGAGTTTGAAGGCGGATACGAGAAAAAGCTCGCGGAGAAGATGAAGGATTTGAACGTTAAGAAGACGACGGAAACGAAGAAGAAAAAGACGAACAATAAAGCAGCGACGACGACAAAAGTTGAGACGAAGAAGAAAACAGCAGCAAAAGTTACAACGAAAGCGAAGACGCCGGCAAAGAAAACGCCGGCAAAGAAGAAAGTGGAAAAGATCGACGCCGCGGAGGAGAAAGAAGACGCCAAGCCGACGCCTAGAACGGCACGACGAAACCGAGTTGAAGCGCGAGGGAAGAAACGAGAAGCTGAACCTGAAGAGCCAGCCGCTGCGTCGAAAAAATCTGCATCAAAGCGTACGAAGAAGTAGGTCTTTAATCTTATATATAAGTTTTTATTTGCTTGCGTTCTCTGCCGTCATTTTATTGTACATTTTTGTTGATTACACAACATCTAAATCAAATCGACGTTCGTCGTCGTTTGGCTTGACAATACGTTCGCAATGTCGTCGATGAAATTCGCGTTACCCTCTTCTTCATCCATGCGCACCTCGTTAGTATCGTTGTCGTAATCGCTCTCGCTCCCGCTGTTCGCGCTATCGTCTTCCTCTCTTTCCAACGCTCTCTCGTAAAAGCACTGCATGACTTGATGACTCGAAGCTGTGCTCGCGAGCCAGGCGTCGAGAAGCGGAAGTTCCTCGTCGCCTGCGACCATGGTCGAGGACGCGAGTTGTTGTTCTTCTCCTTCTCCTCCTCCTCCTGCTCTTCCTCTTCCTCTTCGGAGAGACGATCTCCCGCTAAACTTATTACTGCTACTAGAAGGAGTAACAATAATATCGTCGATACCGTCGACGAACGATTTACCGCCGCGTTTCTTCCTCTTCGCGTCATCATCGTTGCGTTCGCGAAATATTGAGCTGCCTCGCATGACACTATTCGCGTGATGGTGATGATGATGGAAACTCCCTGGAGGCGTCGTCACACCTCCCATCGTTTGCGGCGACATCGATCTCGGAGGGAAAGCGCCACCGAAATGCAAAGATTTGGACATGACGACACTTTCGTGCTTCGTCGCAAACCTTCGCAAGTTGTCCAAAACTTCAATCCCGGGTCCACTTGGGCTCCAACCTGGATAGGCCTCTGTGAAACTCAGGAAGGATTTTTCCATTTTGCCTTGTCGCGAACGCATGTGTTTCCTCGCGTTGGTTTTCGCGCCGTAGCGTTTATTTCCGTGTTTCGAGAAATCAAACACAGATAGCGAACACACGTCGCCAATACCGGAGACTCGGGCGGTTGAGTTTCTCACAAACTCGACGATATCGCCCGCGGAATCGCTCAAAGGAAACCACAAGACGAATGGACACAGAAAAATACCAATCAATTCCTCGAAAAACGTCGTCGCTTTCAGAGGGAATAGCTCGTTCGTGAATTCATTTTTCACCTCCAACTTGTGCGCTGACTTTCTCCAGTATTTCGGGAAATGGTGCGTGTGCGCGACGACTCTCGCCATCGCCAAGTTTGGTTCAAACGCGACGTTTTCTTCAACTATAAACGCTCTCGAGGTAGCCAAAACCGCGCCCAACGAAGCTGTCAACCAGAACACGTCTCGGTTACCGATGTACGCGTTCAATAACCTGTCGTCCACCAACGCTAACAATAAAGCGCACGCGGCAAAAGCGCCCACAATGTACGCCACGAACTTCGCGCATATATCTGTTATAGGATTTGGAAACTGTTGCACGTACCTCGTCGCGTATTTATGCGCTGCATTTAAACGCCATCTCGCGAAATGAGGCAGCTCGTTGAACTCTCTCATTTTCCAAAAAGCAATCGAGCTCCACTCTCTCGTTCCAACCGCGCTCGGTTGGTGATAAAACCGTTCCGCGTTGTGCAAGACGAAATAAAACGTCATGAATATCGCCAGAAATGGACTCAAAAAGAAATTCACGACAGCTAACGTCTTAAATCGTCTCCTCAACGCCTCGACGTCGTAGAAATCTTTCCTCACGTGGAACTTTTCGTCAAACATCCAATTAAACACGGCCAAGTCAAAGTTACTCTGAACGGACTTTGTCATCCACGCGTCTTTCTTGCATAAGATAGACACCGGTTCTAACCTCGTGTTGACCACGTCTCTGTTGACCATGCCAATCAAATAATTCTCTTTCCGCATGATCCTCGCCACGATGTCTCTCTCGTCCAACACCGCGCCTCTTTTCCTTCTGAACGTCAACGCCCCGGTCTCTTGCACGTGAACCAACCTCTCCACGATTTCCACCCACGTGACGGTCCAGAAATCTCTATCGCTCAACGCGAGTTTCTTTTTACTAAATTCCCGCATCTCTCTCAACTCTGGCAAATCGTGCACCAATCGCGCCACGTTCCAACACAAATACGCCGTCGCCAACGCTAAATACGAGCACACGATAGAGTCTTTAACGAATCGTTTCGACCCTCTCAGCGGGTGACGCATCACCACGCAGTCTCTCATAATGTCGCACCGTTCCGCGTTTTCCGCGCACGTCGTTCTTAAACACTGCCAATCCACGGAGAGGAGTAAAAACCCCGACATCCAAATCGTGAATAACAGGATGAGCGCGTTCGCCACGCGCGAGGAAACTTGCCCGAGGAATCCTTTCCCGAGAAAGTGCTCGTAATACAAGCGGGAGAAAAATCGGTCCAGATTTTCTTCCTCTTCGCCTTCCTCGTCTGTCTCGTAACTGTCGTCGTCTGAATCATCGTTTACGTCGTCTCGCAGCAAACCACGACGGGGCCGCGCGTGCGATAAACCAGGCGGCGCGCGAAAATCATCGATATCATCGTCGTCGTACTCTTCTTCTTTTTCTTCTCCTCCTTTGTCGTCGTCTGCATCGTCGTCTTTCATCAAAGCGTCCCTTCGGGAAAGCTTTGAATCATCATCGTCCAAAACGAGTAACTTCTCGCGCGCTTGATCGTCCTCGTCCTCGTCGTCGTTACGACGATTCCGCTGGTACTCCTCGAGAACCGAGGGAAGCAACGTTTTCGAGCGTTTCTGGTTCGGGAGCGAAGAGTACATGAGGGCAGAGAGGGTGCTTTTTAGCGCATGTTTTTAGAGCACTCTATCTGATGTGGCAAGTGTCCGACTTAGAATAGTTGTGAAGAGATTTTACAGCGGCGGTACATCTTCGGTACATCTGTACGTGTGCAATAGTAATAACATCAATAAATAACAACAAACGCGTGATCTCTCTCTCAATCTCTCTCAATCTCAATCTCTCAATCTCTCTCAATATCTTCCATGAATTCTATTCGCCGACTACCAACGCGTGCACGCCAAACGCGAGGAACAAAATCCCCCCGCACAAACCAACCATTCGTTCGCTGATGGCACCAGCCATTCTTTTACCACCCAAAACTGCCGCGGATGTGCACAACCCGTGGCCACAAATCCCTCCGAGCGTGACACCGATCGGGTCGTAATCGGCGGCGAGCGCGATGGTGGCGATTTGCGACCGGTCGCCCCACTCGGCGAGGAAGGTCATGAGAAACGCTTGGAGGAAGATCGGAGAGAAGAAGACGGCGAGGATGTCGTTGATCTTACTCCCCGGGCTTTGTTTCTTCGCTTTCGTTCTCGTTCTCGTCGCGGGACCGGTCTTTCCTCCTCTTCCTCCTCTTCCTCTCGTCCTCGACGACGACGACGACGTGTGCTCTTTCAGCTCCTTCTCCACCTCCTCTAACTCGGACTCCGCGTTCGCGTCGTACCCGACCGTTTGGTCGTACACCGAACGCAAACCGAACAAGAAAAACAGACCAGTCGCGACGTAGTGCGTGGTCGTTTTGTTCAACAAGTTCGGCGCGATGGCGCCCATCACGGCGCTTAGTCCCGTCATCAGAGCTAACGCGAAGACGGAACCGGACCAAACCTGTTTTGGTTTTGTCGTGGGGGAAAAGAGTGCAAATCAGTCAATCAGTCGTATCGTTACCATCGCACATCTCACGAGAGAGAGAGAGAGAAGAGAAAGAATGCGCGGCACGAGGTGCTGATGCTGACGATGAAAAAGGACAAAAGCCTTCTTCGCGTGAAGAATACCGCGCGACAAAAGCGGTTCGTTCCCGCGGTTGTTTGCATCATCACGAAAGAAGAGAGAATTCCAATTTCAAATTGGAATCAACGAAAGACACATCAATATCGCGTCTCGTATCTTACCGTCAAACGACTGTGATTCATGGCCAAAATAGCCGCGATAAAGAACGTCTTATCGCCAATTTCCGAGGCTAAAATCATCGACGCCGAGCGGAGGAACCCTTCGTCCGTGAGAGAGATCATTTTTATTCGGTTAAAGTCTAATACGCGTGTTCTTTTCTCTCTCGAGAGAATTTCCAATTGTGGTGTCACAAAAGTGGCGCATTTGGCAACGTCGTGTGCACATCCATCACATCGCGCGTAAAAGCAGGCGCTCTCTCCCGCATCAGTAAACGCAGCGCGTTCTTCTCGAGCAGTCGCGGTAGTTTGAACGGCAGTTTGAACGGCAGCAGCTCGCGAAAAGCAGGGAAGGAAGAGGCGGAGGAGAAGTCTCTGACGCGCGTTGTTTTTCCCGCGGGAAGGAAACGAAGGCATTTTTAGTAAACGACGATGAGAGACGCCGACGAGGAGGAGGAGGACGAGAATACGAACGGCGCGGGAGGCGAAGGAGGAACGAGAGGAGGCGCAAATGGGGTGGTTCCTCCAATGCTCGAAGACTTGCTCAAGGAAACGGAAGAAACAAAATTGGAAATAAAAGAGGTCGAGGCGGACTTCGTCTCCTGTTACGAAGGCGAGACGAACTATCGCAAATACGTTTTATTCCTCCTGTTCATGATCGCGGTGATGCAAAATTTCGACCGGAACGTACCGTCGATACTCTTTCCGACCTTAGCGGTGGAGTTGGACATGACGGACGTGGATACCGGGTTAGTGAATGGGGCGTTTTTCTTACTCGTAAACTGCGCGTTGGCGATACCGTTGGCGAGATTGGCGGATACGAGAGGGAGGAAAGGCATTTTGATTTTTTGTTTACTGGTGTGGTCGCTGGCGACGTGTTTGTCAGCCACGGCGCAAAGTAAGGAGTGGTTGGCGTTTTTGAGAGTTGGGGTTGGTATTGGCGAGGCTGGGTGCGCGCCGGCGGCGTTGTCGTTGATCGCGTGCATGTATAAGCCGTCCGAAAGGGCGAGCGCGATGGCGATACAGGCGTTGGGATTAGCCGTTGGGATTGCGTTGGCGAACGTTTTAGGCGGGATATTGGTAGATAGGATCGGGTGGAGATCGGTGTTCGTGATGGCTGGAATCCCGGGGTTTGTGTTAGCTGGATTGGTTTATTTTACGTTGAGAGACGCGCCGATTGTTTTGAAGAGGTCGAATTCGAAAGCGAACAACGAAATGACGAACGAGGAGAAGAATAGCAACAACAACAACACTAAATCTATCGCAGTTAAAGAGTTTAGTCGAGCGTGTTCCGATGCGTGGGGGAGCGTTTGGGAGTGTGCGAAAGAGATGTTTCAAAGGAAAACGTTCGTCTATCTCGCCATCGCGTGTTCGTTACAAGTCGCCGTCGGTTTGTCCATCTTGACGTTCTTGCCGACATTTTTCATTCGCTCGCACGGGATGTCGAACCAAGAAGCCGGGGTGGACATCGCGGTCGTTTCTGGCGCGTGTGGTGCTCTTGGTATATTAGTGGGCGGCTTCGCGTGCGATTATTTAGTCAAGAAATACCACGACGCGCGTTGGTATCTGTGGTTCATGATCGTGTGTAACTTTATCTCCACGCCGTTGCTCGTGACGGCGTTTCTAGTGAGCAATAAGATTGCGTCGTTGGTGTTTGCGGCGTTCGCGGTGGCGTTTTTTATGGTCATGGTTGGCCCACCAGGCGCGGTGGTACAAATATTATCGCCGGATTCCATGAGAGCGACGTCGGCGGCGTTGTTCCAAGTCGTCACGAACGTCTTTGGAGGTTCAGTCGGACCAGCCGTGGTTGGCGCCGTGAGCGATCGACTTTCGGATAAGTACGGGGAAGAGAAAGGGTTGCGTTACGCTTTAGCCGGAAGCGCTGTTTTGTGCGTCTTGGGTCAAATCGCGTGGTTCGTGGCGTCTTTAACCATGCGCCAAGACGCGAAAAATGCGAAGGAAGACGCCGAACAGCTACTGATTTTGAAGGAGGACTATTTCGCCCACGTGAATACTCCTTCTCGAGAGGAATCGATGGCGTTACTCGGCGGTAAAAACGTATGATATAGAAGTCAATGAACTATAGTTTTTGTACGTACGTAACAGTACCTAGTAGCGATTAGGAGTTGTGTAATAGTAATAGTTGTGTAGTAAAGATGATGTTATCTTTTGAACGCTCAATAATAATAAATAATAATGGTACACTACAGTATTAACTCTGTATTTCGGAGGCCGCTGCGGCGGCGGCAGCGGCAGCCGCGGCGGACGAAACCGAAGACGAAAACAATTGTTTCATCCTCGTTTCAAACAGCTTCGTCTGATGCGTCAAGGTGGAATTCATCGACGTCGGTTCGATAGGACAAAAATTTTGCAACGGCGACGCGACGGCCGCGACGGTATCTGTCGTCGGATCGCACCGTGATATGATTTCTCTAATTTTCGCCGCTTCGTTCAGTTTCTGCTCAGCCGCCCACTTGTTTCCCATGTTTTCGTACGCTTTGGCGCACATCTCCAACGCGCTTTCAATCATCGTCAATTCTTGCGGCGTCTTTAATTCTCGAGCGGGAGGCGCTGGAGACACTTTAAAGTTCATGTTTTTCTCCTGGGTGGCGGTGAGTTCTGAGGACGCATGTTGCGCGTTACTTTGCGTGACCCGATTGATATCGACGAAACTGTCCGTCGACGCGCTCGGACTACTTCTGGTACTCCCGTCCATCATTACAGACGCGTTGTTGATATACTTTTGCCCCTTGGGCGATGGCAGCAATTCGTCGTCGCTCTTAATATCGCGCATACTATCACTGCTATTATTCGTATTATTGATTCCCAATTGCATTTGCAACGTACTCGCTTCACTCGCCGAGCTCTCGCCGCTTCGTCTTCTCAAAGCCTTTTCGGTGGTGGCTTGGTGGTTGGTTATTCCTCCGTAACTTTTCTTTCCAGAAACAGAATCATCCTCTCCGATCTCCGTGCTAATATCCATTGATGTAGTTGTCGTCGTCGTCTTCGTCGTCATCATCGTCTCTGCATCGAGAAATTCTTGATGATGGTTTTCCGACCTCCCCCCAACCCCGAGACCCATCGGCTTCCTCTTCAATTTCCCTCCGCCGACTCTCGTCTGCTCCTCCAATATCGCCAACCGCCTGTGCCTCTGAAACCGTAACTTCTCCAAGTTCATCTGAAACTGCCTCGCGTTTATCCTCTCCGCCAGCTCTCGAACGACCACGTTCTCCAATATCGACGCGCACTCGCGAAACTCTCCTTCCGCCATGCTTCGCTTCGCGTTATCGAACTGCTCCTCCACGTGCGACAACTTCTCCTTCAACTTCGCTCGCTGATGTTTCAACTCGTTGCTCGTTTCCAAACGGATTTTCGACGGCGCGTCCATCAGTTTTTCCTCTTGGTACGTGAATTTCAACACCACCGGAGGACCACCGCGCTCAAAGTTGTTGGAATCATTATTATTCGTCGTCGCGGTATTCTTTTTCTCTTCTTGGTCTTCTTCTTCTGCAAAGACAACCACCGTGGATTTGTTACAGAAGGAAACGTGCTTGTTGGTCTTTTTTTCCGGGGAGGAAAAGTCATTCGATGATCGCCTCTTATTCTCGTCGTCGTTACTTCTTCCGTCCGGCTTTGAGGAAGAGTACGGCGACTTGGACGACGTCGAGGAGAGTTGTCGGCGCCGACGCATGATTCTTTTCAATCCTTTCTCACACCGTTTGGGTCTTTTAATTCCCACAAAAACGAGAGAGGGCAACACCCGATGATTCAAAAACGAATTCTTCTGTCTCGCGTAAAAAACGCGGGCTTTTTCTCCCTTTCGCAAGTGCGCGCTCCTCACCGTTCGCGCGCAAAAGTATGCGTAGCGGGCGTGAAAGAGAGAGAGAGAGAGAGAGAGAGAGAGAAAGAGGGAGATCAAACGACTAAAGACAAAGCAGTCAAAAGTCTTTTCCCAATGGACAGAAAATTCTGAAGAAAACGAGAAAAAGTGCAAAAAGTGCCAAAAATCTCGGTTGAAAAAAAGCAAAAAGTGCTTTTTTTAAAAGAGTCAGAAGACGAGAGAGAAGAAGAACAACAGAAAAGAACGAGAAAAATGGTACTACCGCTCCACGAATAAAGAGATCCTCAAAACACTCTCGTGAGTATCATTATTAAACGGTTTTTGGTCTCTCTCTTTTCTAAAGTTCGCCTTCTTCCGAGCTTTCTTTTTTGGCCGGAGGTGGCGAGGGCGAGCGGCGATGGCCTCGTCGTCCTCCGCGAGACGCCGGAGGTGGCGGTGGTTCGTCGACAAAGTCTCGGTAGTTCGGCGAGGGCGAGCGCGAGCGACCGTAGCCGCCGCCGCCGCGGCGGTCTCCCCGGCCTCGGGTGTCTCGGCCGCCGCGATGAGTGTCGTCGTCGTCTCGGCGATCGGATCGGCGGCGGTCTGGGCCTCTTTCGCGGTCGTAATCGTCGTCGTATCTGCTTCTTCTTCGCGCGGGCGGGCTGCGAGATCGAGATCGAGAGCGGGAGCGGGACCTTCCGCGTTTGCGGTCTCTGCCGCCGCCTCTGCGGTCTCGGTCGAAGTCGTCGCCGTAACGCGGTGGACGTCTGTCGTCCCGGCCGTCTCGACCACCACCACCGCCGCCGAATCTATCTCCTCCTCTGTCGCGATCGTCGTCCATAATCATGCCGGTGCCAAACCTCGGCGCCGGCGCCGCTCCGGGACTTCGTTCGCGAGTATCGTCTCGGCCGCCGGAAAACCCAATACCGCCTCGATCTCCTCTCGACGGAGGAGGAGGAAGGTCTCCTCTGTCTCTCATATCGTCGCCACCACGACCACCACCACCACCACCACCGAATCTTCCTCTGCCTCGGTTCATCTCTCTTCTGTCCGGGCACTCTCGCGCGAAATGACCGGTTTGGCCGCACACGTGACAGGTACGATCGTCACCAAACCCAGCTCTACCGCCTCTACCGCCGCCACCGCCACCACCTCCTCCGGGGCCACCAGGCCCGCCTCGGAAACCGCCACCTCCACCTCCACCTCCTCCACCTCCTCTTCGGGATTGGTTCCCCATCGCTTTCATTCGAATTTCCTTCTTGCTCAACTGTTTGGTGTATCCTCCTAAACCGCCGCCTAAGCGCATCGGTCGCCAATTCGGCGTCGTTCGTCCTCTCTCCGCGTCTACGATGACCCGTTTACCTTCAATTCTCGTCCCATCTGCGCGCGCGAACGCTCGTTTCATGTCATCTTCCGTTTCAAACTCGATAAACGCGTACCCCGTTGGTTTCCCGGTATCCGTATCTCTGACTATTCGTATCGCTTTAATATCGCCGTACCGTTCAAATTCTCGTCGTAACACGTCCTCGTCTTCGCACGCTGCGTACGGTAATCTCGCGACAAACAACGTCGCGTACGGGTCTCCAGTCGCTTTCTCGTCTTTATGCGGATCCCACGCTTTCAAAGCCTCTTTTAACATCTTCTTCCCTTTTTCTAATTTCTTTTTCGTCTTTGCCGGCAACAGCGCGAATTTTTCCTTCTCCTCTTTTCGCTTCCGTTTCGTCTCCTCGTCGATCTCGATGATCTCTCCGTCGTCGTTCACGTCCACGTCGGAGGCATCCTCGTCTGTGTCCTTCTCTTCTCCTAAACTCATCGACTCTCTCTTCTCTTCTCCTTCCTCGTTCTCCTTCTCGCCGAATAAATACAAATACTTCCCGATTCCCGTCAAACGTTTACACGTCTTCCTCGCTTTCGCCGGCGGAAACCACTTCACCGGCGGCCTCGCTTTGAACATGACCAACAAATTCGGCGGCAAACCCGTCGGGTGTTGATTCAAATTAATCGGTCGCATCAGTAAATTCGACGACGGATTTCCTCCCCCCATGAGTGGCATCATCATCGGAGCCCCTCCTGCTCCTGCTCCTCCGGGAGGCATCATGAGCATCGGATTCGGCGGGAACATCATCCCCGGTGGTCCTCCTCCTCCTCCTCGTGAAGGCATCATCATTCCACCGGGTGGGGGCATCATCATTCCCAGAGGCGGTATTCCCGGTTGTTTCATCAGTAAAGGATTGTGTGGTTGCGCATTATTCACGAACGGCGGTAAAGAAGATCCATTGCCCCCAGAACTCATTTGCGTAATTCTCTGGCCACAAACAGGAGGGTTTCTCTCTCTCTCTCTTTTTACTCACTTATACAAGACGGTGGTTTTAAAAACGAAAAGCCTTCTGTTGCTTTTTTCGAGCCGCACTGTTTTGCTTGTTTGGGGAACGCAACACAAACGCAGCGCACTCACGCGTGTTCTTACTTCTAAATGACGACCACCCTCGAAGTGATGAAGGTGCAGGGCGGAGATGCGTCGTCTTGGAAATTAGGGTTTAGAGTTTCAGAGGTCGCCGTCGTCCTTTCAAATTCAAAATTTTTCTCAAAAATTCCATCGCACACAAAGGTATAGCATCGGCGTTGTTTAAACGCTTCATCCGACGACGAGAGAAAGAGAGAGAATTTCTTCGCGTTTTGTTCTTCCCGCTGCAACGTTTTGTTAATACCAAAGCTGCTTTTGAAAAGGAAAACGAGACGACGGTCAAGACGACGCCGATACGAGGAGGATTCAGCTTTTTGCTCCACAAATTTGGAACGAAATTCCGAATCATTAAACAAAGGACGAGAAGTACTACTCCGACGACCATTAATAAGAAAGCGGCGATGATGATGGACGCGACGCCTACTAAAGATGATTTGAAAAAGTTTCAAGTCGTGGTCGCCTCGGATGAACTCGGGGGGATTGGAAAGAACCAAACTTTACCGTGGAAACTTTCAAAAGAGATGAAACATTTCAAATCTTTAACCGCGGACGTCTCGAAACCGATGACGCAAAACGCAGTCATCATGGGAAGGAAAACCTGGGAATCGATTCCGGAGAAGTTTCGCCCGTTACCGGGGAGGTTGAACGTGGTTTTAAGCGCCAGTGGGCGAGTGTACGAGAAATCGAATAAAGAAAACGGTGGCCCCGGCGAGGACGACGCGGAGGGCGGCGCGAAGTGTTTGCCGGAAGGCGTGCTCGCGAGAGCGTCGATCGAGGAAGCGCTGGAAACGTTATCGACTGGGGAGTACAAGGATATCATCGAGAAAGTGTTCGTGATCGGCGGCGCAAAAGTATACGAGGAAGCTTTGAAGTCTGAACAATGCGAGGCGGTGCATTTGACCGAAGTGAAACCGCCCGCCGGGAAGGATCCGAAGGAACACTTTGCCTGCGACGCGTTCATCCCGTTACCGTTGGATAGCGAAAAGTTTCGATTGTATTCGAGCTCAAAGCTGGTGAAAGATGGCGAGTGTTCGTACACGACGTTGACGTACGTCGCGCAAAATGGACCGGCTGGGAAGTTTCGAGTGGAGGCTGAAAAAATCTTGCCGCCAAAGATTTTGAAGGAGCAAAAACACGAAGAGATGCAGTATTTGGAGTTGATTAGGGAAATAATCGATGAAGGGAACGTCAAAGGCGACAGAACTGGAACCGGGACTATTTCTAAATTTGGTTGCTCCATGCGATACGACTTGAGACGATCGTTTCCGTTGTTGACGAGTAAACGTGTTTTTTGGAGAGGCGTGGCGGAAGAGTTGTTGTGGTTCGTGAAGGGTTCAACGAACGCGAACGAGTTGAAAGAAAAAGGCGTCGGCATTTGGGACGGAAACGGAAGTCGCGAGTATTTGGACTCCATCGGATTAAACCACCGCGAAGTGAACGATTTAGGCCCAGTCTACGGCTTCCAATGGAGACACTTCAACGCCGAGTACACCGACATGCACGCCGACTACGCCGGTAAAGGCGTCGACCAACTCGCCGAAGTGATTCACAAAATCAAAAACAATCCAAACGATCGACGCATTCTTTTAACCGCGTGGAACCCAGCCGCGTTGAAAGAAATGGCGTTGCCGCCGTGTCACATGTTCTGTCAATTCTACGTCGCGAACGGAGAGTTGAGTTGCCAAATGTACCAACGCTCGTGCGACATGGGATTAGGCGTCCCGTTCAACATTGCCAGTTACTCGTTGTTAACATGCATGATCGCGCAAGTCTGCGACCTGAAACCGGGAGATTTTGTCCACGTGCTCGGCGACGCGCACGTGTACGCCAACCACGTCGAACCGTTGGAAACGCAATTGAAAAACGAACCGAGACCGTTCCCGCAGTTGAAAATCAACCCAGACGTGAAGGATATCGACGGGTTCAAGTTTGAAGATTTTGAGATCATCGGGTACGACCCGTGCCCGAAAATTGAAATGAAGATGGCCGTTTAATCATCATCAAGGAAACGACGCTTTCGTCGTCCTTGTCATCGGCATCATCGTCGTCGTCTTTGAAAATGTTATACATATAAATAAACCATTCAAAATACAAAATCCAGAACTTTTCGCTTCATTATTTTTCTCCCTCCTCCTCTCTGCTTCTCTCTGCTTCACTGCGCTCCGAGACAGAATAAAAAGATACCGCAATGACGCACCCCTCCGCATCGAAGAATGCATTCATCCCGACGTGGATGTCCGTCCTTTCCGACGTTCTCTTCCAGAAACTTCGATGCAAACACCTGCCGAAAACGTCTTTGGAAATGGTCACATTTCCCCACGGGAAAGAAGAAAAATCAACATCCAAGAAGACGTTTAAGAAGCAAACCATCATCGTGACCGGCCCAACGTCTGGTATCGGCGAGACGACCGCGTTGACGTTAGCTCTGAGAGGTCACAGAGTGATTTTAGCCTGTCGGACGGTCTCTAAAGGCGAGACGATGGTCAAGAAATGGCAACAAAAATACTCCTCCAAAAACACAAGATTGAAGCTCGACTGCGTCGTCATGAAGCTCGATTTGAACAGTTTACGATCGATTCGAGAGTTCGCGAAAACATTTACAGATGTCGAAGATCGATTGGACGTGTTAATAAACAACGCCGGCGTGTTTGATATGTCGAATAAATACGTGCTCACGGAGGATGCGTACGAACAGCACCACGGGACGAACTTTTTAGCGCCGAGTTTACTCTCGCTTCTGTTGATAGGTAAAATGTTGGAAACGAAGACGACGGAAGGGTGCGAAACCGCCGCGAGGCAATCGAACAGTCGGATTGTGTTTGTGAGTTCAAAGTTGCACGAATTTGCGAAGAATTATGACATGCAAAAGAAATCGTTTGGGTTCTCCGCGAAGAAGGCGTACGCAAATAGCAAAATGGCAGAGATTGCATTCGCAAAGGTGTTAGAGAGGAAAGTGTGTAAAGCGTTTTATACGAACGCGAAGGATGGAAGGGACCCGTCGAACGCGCCGATTAAAATGATGAGTTTACATCCTGGAAATATTATAACGAACGTTGTGAAAACGTTACCGAAATTGATTCAGTTTTTGTACCGAACGACGATGCGACAGATTTTGTTTACGTGCGACGAAGGCGCGAGGGCGACGGTGTATTGCGCGCAAAGCGAATACGCGTTCGAGGAGGCCAAAGGAAAGTTTGGGAGTTACTTTGATTCTGCGTGCGAGTTGCGCGAGCCGAACAGCTTGAGCGAAATAGAGGAAGAGGGATTGTGGCGAGAAGTCCTGAAAGAGTTTGGGATGTCTGAAGCGCAGTTGATAAAGGAGTGGCAGACGGCGCTCGCGTGAACAAGAGAACAAAATTTTCAAATGACTCTTTGTATTACAATTTTTAGAACCGCATAGTACCGGTGCCGTTGTACGTTTTAAATTACTCCAATTCGTCAAAGTCCATGTCCGGTAAGTGGAAGTTCAAACCTTCGTCTTCATCCTTGACGCCTTCACTTTGCGTTCGCTCGAGTTGTTGGTTTCTGTTTGACCCGGTGGTGGCATCGGACTGATCCGAGAAGATGCTCGTCATCGCCCCGAAGCCTAAGCCGCCCCACAAATCAAACGCCGATCGATCTTCCTGAGTGGCCATGGATAAATGCGAGGGCGTGAGCAAAGGCGCTTGGGATATCTGCTGCCGCTGCTGCTGATGCTGCTGCATCGCTTGTTGCTGTTGTTGGTGTTGCTGCTGCTGCTGCATGGGCGATCCACCGAACGAGGGAACGTGTTGGAACATACCTTGCGCGTTCTCGAAACCAGGAGGCGCGAAGCCCCTCGGAGATCCCGAAGCAGAAGATAACGGATTACGTTGTTGATGATGTTGCTGTTGTTGCATTTGCTCCGCGCGATGCGTAGACGCGGCAGGCGGCACTTGTTGTTGTTGTCGTTGTTGTTGGTTGAAAGCTGTGTCGTTTGCAAGACTGCTGCTACTTTCGGGAACGTGCTTCCTCCCCCACGGCGGAAGTAGGGATTTGCGTGGTGGATCAGCGGACGCATTCCTATCGTCTCTTTTGGAAGTTTCTCTTGTCGTAGATATCGCTCTAGGGGCGACGTAATTATTCAAATCAACCAATTTATTCGCATTTCCAATTCTTACCGGTCTCGAGAGAGCGGCGGCGGCGTTGCGCTTTGCCTCCTCCAAGCTAGCGTCCAAGCTCGGCTTTCTCACGTTTGTTTGCTTTTTACCGGCAGCTTCCGTGTTTGTCGCCGCCGCCGCCACCGTTGCCGCATGAGTAGATGTATCCTTTTTCGATGCATAGGCGACGTCTGTGGCCGAAGCCGACGAGGAACCGGATAATTCGCGTTCAATCGTAACATCATCATTTTTACTCGCCCGCGGAGAGAACCCTTTGGTGCGCGCTTTAGGGGTTATCGGCAGAGTAGGTTTCGATACCTCCTTTTTTGGTGGTAACGGTTTGCCTCCTACAGGATCAACAGATGCAACTGTTGGAGACGGTTTCGGAACCTCTTTGATTGATGTCTTCAAATTCGAAAGTCTCGGACTTGGAAGTTTCGTGGTGTTGGCATCTTTACTCTTTTGCAACTCATGAGAATCTGCCGTCACGTTCGTAGTAGCATGAACCTCTGACGAGGATTCTGTTTTAGTTTCAGCGACGATTACTGGCTTTAAAACGGCAACGCTCTTCTTCTGGTTAATTACCGATATCGCGAAAAGGCACGCCGTCACGACAAAACATACCGCAAAAAATACCGCTAAAAAGTTTGGCGACGTAATCGTCTCGAGCGTTCCAGAAACGTTCAACGATACATTCGCCGAGATCCTCGCGACAAACGCGTAAGTTTTCGTCGTGAAACTGTTTTCGCGTCTTTTCTGAGCTTGCGATGCCTTCGCGGCTTCTTTTTCTGCCTTTTCGGCTGCAAATGAATACGCCTCAGAAACTTCGCCTTCCACGTCTACGCACTCTAACAAAGTGAAAGAGTTTCTCACGCAGACGGAAGATTTTAAAATATGTCCTTTCCCTGCTGCTTTCGGTGGCGCAAAGTATATGCCTCCCAACGATTTTGTCTGACTTGGTTCAATGCAAATAAGACTGTTGCCCTCGTTGCCGTTGATGTTCGTACTTTCAAAGATGAAGGCATTCTCGCCCTCGCGAGCGCTACCAAATTTCGGAGCAGATTTAGAAATCGCCCCAAACGTCACGCTCGCGAGTAAGTTTGAAAACATCCCACCGCCGCGCTTGAGCAACTTTCCGACGGCTAAATCAGGTGTGTCGGCGTGTGAAGCGCCAGGAAACATGTACGGTACCGCATCGAAGCATAATTTTTTAGACGTGGGATTTCGAACTCGAAGCATCTTTGATTTCGACGAGCGCTGACCGGCCGCAACGAAATCGATGAAGGTGGATGACGTTGAATTCGCAACAAGTCCTCCTCGCTCTTCTTCCTCCTCTTTATCATCCGCATAGTCTGTGAACGATGATGGGGAATAGTATTGCACATCATCAGTATCATCGCTCCTCGAAGCGAGCGATTCTATGATACTCGGACTTTGTAAGTTGACTAAAACTGCAACGGTGTCGACGTCGCCGAGACTGGTAGCTTCGTTCGATACAACTACGGTTGCCTTCATGTGAAATGCATTTTTCTTCTCGAGCGAAGCAATTTTATCGAGTCTAGATCTAAGTTTTTTTGCTTCCGCTTTACTGGGTGGAGAAGATACGAAAACTTTCTTCTTCTGCAACAATTCCGCAGCGGATGCTCCTATCGAATCAACATTTTCACCGTCCAAGTAATCTTCTCCTCCCTCACCATCTTCAAAATCCTCGCTGATCGCGGTATCGAACATCAGATCGTCATCACCGAAGATTTCTTGATGCATTTCCGACAAGTCGAGTTTAACCCAGGCGCTGATTTGCGGCTCTTCGACGTTCGGCTGGATTAAACCGTCATTCTCGTTGTGGCGAACGATGACGCCTTTCTGGCTTCCACGCTTGCCATCCATAGAATGCTGCAACACACTCACCCTGGTCATGACTGGAATGTTGTGCGTAGATATAACTTCGATTGGGACGCTCGCGTGGCGCTTACCCATCGATACAGAAGCGCGCACCACGTCGTTTACCGGAAGCAGTGTACCGGTACTAAAAGAGGCCGTGATTGGTACTTGCATCCAACGATCATCCGTGAGAACGGCAAAAGTGTAGTTTGCTCGCATCGAATCAGACATTCTCTCGATGAACTCGTTATCTTCGCCGATATTAGCTGCTAAATGGAATATCGCGCGACCACGCGCTGGCACCACGAAATCACCCGCAATGATTTCGGCCCATTTTTCAGATTCATCGTTCGCGTATTTTTGGCGCCCATATCGCTCGTGCTCGACGCTTTTCTCACTCTTCCACGCTTCATTCGCGAGAGGGGACCATTCGTCGAGGATGGAATCGTCGTCTGCGAAGCTATTTCTATCTTCCACAGTCTTTCCACTTTTGTCATCTTTTGATTTGTTTTTATCTGCCTTCTTCTCCGTATTAGCATCGACCTGTGTCTTGCTCGCGTAATCCTGGCGGCATCCGCCCGGCATGTCCGAGAATCGTTTCTTGTTCGGGCGACACGGCGCATCGTGCGTGGAGTCTTCGTCTTCCTTATAGTACTCTTCTATCGCGTGCGACCTATCAAACACGTACAAGACTTGGCCGTTCCATCCAGATATGCGCGCAGATTCTGGGTCGAACGTTGTTAATCGAGCAACTTTCGCGCCGGGCATATCCGTCCACGTCGAAACAATCTTTAAAGGTTTCGAATGCGGATTTGTGAGCGTAATCACGCGCGTGCGATTGAAACCGGGTCCAACTATACCAAAAGATATTGGCTGACACGTTGATTCTACAGCAACAACTGTAATTTTGCTGGCATCGTCCGTATCTTCGACGGACTTCTCGTACTCTTCGCGCATGTCTTCTAACGGCGCTTTCGGAGTGTACGACGTTTTAGAATCCGCGTTGACGCAGCGTAAACGCGCATCGTAGCGTTCAATGCGCATTGGAAACTTCAGTAAATTTGTTATTATTGTAATTTCATCGTCCTTTTTATTCAGTTTCCACGATGGAACCGGCATTCTGTCCATGAACGTGAACGTTATTACCTCGCCTGAACTTATTTTTCGGCCTTTCGGATATCTAACAACCGCTGTTCTGGAAGCGTTGATATCAGCAAGTTCAACATTCAAAAGTCGCAGCGGTTGCTTTCCGATGTGTTCAAACGTGACGTTTCTTTCCTTCAAACGGTGATTCAATCCACTGAATGGCATTTCTTTTTCCTCCTCCTTATTCTTCTTCTTCTTCTTTTTCTTGCTTTCTTTTCCGTTTTCGGTGGTAGGATTGCTCTCCTTCGAAAGGAGTTCTCTTTCTTCGATCGTGTTCGGGATTTCAATACTTGGAAACGTCAGCGCGTACTTATCGATCGGGCGGAACGGAACAGACTCGTAAACTAAAGCTCGAACAAGAATTTCGAGGTTGTAACTCCTCCCAATACTATTTTCAACGGACAACGTCACACGTTCGGCCACAAAAGTCTCCGAGGCGGTGCGGCGACTTTTCACGTCGTACCAAACTCTCGCCGCCTCGACTGTTTCGCCCGGTTTCACCGTGACTCCTCGACCGGAGACGAGCTGCGGACGTATATCAGACGTCGGTGAAGAGACACTCGTTATACGAATCGGCCATAAGTCGCCGTTCGTGACGTAAATAGATCGCCGCTCTTTCAGCTTTTTCGAACCATGTTTTCGATTATCCTCGCTCACGATAATCGTGCCGAAATCGATTTCGTTTGGATGCGTGAATACGGTGTTATCAACCCCTTCTAAGCTAACTGGAAACTCAAAAGCTTGTGAAGATGCCGTAGTTTTGACATACACGATGCCTTGATGTGTGTTCGTGCTGCGAACGCTGTGCACGGACCCGCTGGAAGGTGCGTTTACTTCTCCGTTTCGATTAACCGGCGCGGTGAGCGTCACTCTCGTGAGGCGAGAAAATGTACCCGGCTGTATGGACCAGCCAAAAGAGGCAGAATCTTCTTTGTTGTTGCCGTCAGATGATGGTGATAATGATGATGATGAAAGTGAAAGTGATGGTTGTGAATTTGATGATGATGATGATGATGATGATGATGATGATGATGATGATGATGATGATTTTGACGACGAAGAAGAGTCTTCCTCCTCTTCTCTTTTACTACTCACCCACGGTACGTCAATCTTGATGAATTCAGACCGCGTCCACACGTCCGTAACGTTCAGCACTCTTAACAACGGGTTGAACAACCCTAAATCGTAATCGTGTGGCACGCCGTACACTTGCTTCGTGCTCAGTTTTTGCACGCGAAAATCGTTTGGTTTCGTCAAAAACGTAAACGGCATCAAGATGTCCCCTCTGTCCGTTTGTACGCTTAACGTTCCTCTCCCTCTCCCAGTTTGCAAGGGCGCGTGTCTGATAGTCACTTCGATGCTTCCTGACGGCGGGATCACGAAAATAGGATCCTTTCCTTGTAAAGGCGAGCGCGATGCCTCCATCGTCTCGCCGTCAACCTGCATGATTTCCTCCAACCGATCCACGCTCTTTTGGACGTCAGCTTCGGTATCTCGAATCATCTTTTGCATTTTAGCCACGCTCAGTTTCAGACGCTCGTGTTCTTTTCGATTTTCGTCCAGCATGTCCTCGCTCTCTTTTCTATCCAACTTCTCTTTCGCGGCTATCAACCTATCGTTCAACTCGTCGATGCGTTGCGTCACGTACCTAATCTTCTCGTCGTGTTTCTCCATGTCCCCTCTCCTGTTCTCCAACATCTCTCTCGCCACGAGCAAGTTCTGCTGCATCACCCTCTCCTCGTGCTTCGTTCTCCCGTACGAAATCCCTTCCGTGTACACTTGCACGCTATCGCTGGTGATCAAATACACCCTCAACGGCTTTTCCGCGTCCAAGTTACTCACGGTTAAATTTTTCGTCGTCGGCCATCCAACCTGCGCCTTCTCGAAACGTAACACCGACGGGTGTAAGTTCAAATTGAACTCTTTAAACTTCTTCCTCGATATCGGTTTGAAATTCCGAGGTTTCCACACGTCTTGGGTGGTTTTCGCCCCGTCTGGTAACACGAACGGAAGTTCGTTGTTATTATTATTCTCAGGAGACGAAGAAGACAAAGAAGAAGCACCAACTGCTCCAATTTCATCATCATCCACACCGTCGACGGACGCGAAACTCTCTTTCACTCCTCCCGTGGTCTCAATCGCGTCGCTTCCAATCGGTCCACACGACGACAGTAAAAACACCGACGAAACACAGAGCGTCGCCGCCAAGAAGAACAAGGTCATCAAAGCGAAAAACACCGACGATGCGTTCGAATTGATATCGCGCTTCATCCTTTTTCCGTACTCTCAGAGTAGATCTGTTCACATAATTGGATTGCGATGAAAGCGCTCAAACTTTACGAAACGAGACGCTCTTTTCTCACGAGGAGGAGGAAGAAGAGGGCATCGTGATTTTATTACACGAATAATAACAACACCGCTTCGTGCGGGTGATTTTGCGCGTTTAAAAGCGCGCGCGTGTGTGTGAACGTGCGTTAATTTTCTTAGGACTTCTTTCTTAATAAGATTTACGAAGAGTTAATACGAATGCTGCTGCTGCTGCTCTTTAAAGCGCTTTAATAATATTTCGCTTGGTTCCCGTCGACGCATTTTACCCTCGCATCGGGCGTCGGCAAAGACATGCACCGCGTGATGTCTCCCAAATCATCGCGCGAAGAAGAATCAGAAGAAGAGTTACGAATAGCGTTCTCGTCGCTTTGAAATCTTGGTTTCGCTTTCTTCGCTTTCGCTTTCGCTTCCTCGGCGGCTTTTTGCTTCAACGCTGCGATTTTGATCGGTTTCTCCCGAGCTTCTTTCTCCTCTCGCTTTTCTCTCTCTTCTCTTTCCAGACGATTCTTACGCGCGCGCTCTTTTTGCATTTGGACTTCGTTTTTGAACGTCTTGAGTTCGCCGATAGAACGCTCGACGGGAGCGAGCGCTTCCCGGGCTATTTGCGCGTCTTTTTTCACCTCTCTAATGTTCTCCTTCACGTCTTTCGGTAAAAGAGGGTTGATTTCGTCCGGAACGATGTTACTGATGTTAAAAATTAACGCCAGTAACAACGCAATGATTATGTACGGACTCAACTGTAACGCTAACAACCCGACCGCGACGAATGCAATCGCCGAAGGGTGTTCGTACGCCCATCCCAAAGCGCCGGCGACGAAGGTCCCCGCGCTCTCCGGATGCGATACGACGCCGTATGCAATCAAAATCGCGCCAAGCGGTAAGACTATCTTCTTTCCTATTTGCTCGATCGCCTTCGGTATGATTATCAAAGACGCTAACGCGATCACCGCCGTCAATTCCGGATTCTCCGACGCCAATCGAAACGCGTCCACTTCCGAGACGTCCGATATCAAGGACGGACCAATCGATTCTATTTTCTCTTCTCCTCCTCTGGCTTCTTCTCTGGCGCTCGCAAACTCTGGGAACCCGAAACAATACAGCGCGCCGCCACTACTCCCACCAACGCTCGTTTCAAAGCGCGAAATCCTCCTCTGCGCGTTCGAAACGTCATCATCGTCATCGTTTCTCATCACACCTGTCTCCTCCTCCTCTTTCCCCGTATCTTTTCTCCCGTCGTATCTCTCTCGCGTCGTCGTCTTTCGGTGACGACTCCTCTTCCTTTTCGTCTTCGGATTGTGTCCGTTGGCGCGCACAAAGGCGGCGCGGTGCTGTCGAGAGAGAGACGACGACGCGTTTGACATGCTTTGCCCGCAGTTTCCTACTCTCGACCCCGAAGCGCTGTTCGTGCTTCTTCCTCTGAAGATATTCTTGGGAAATTCTTCATTGAACACAAAAGATGGTGTGCGCGAAGTGCGAGGTGAAACTGAAACGGGTGATCACCCCGGACCCGTGGATGCAAAAAGTCAACGCCTCTGCGAAGAGCAGCGGTACTACGAGTGCGAAACTCAACGAAAACAAAGCTTTATCCTCTTCCAAAAACTACGTCCTCGGCTCTCAACAGTGTCAAGTGTGTAAAAAATCGCTCCACCAACCCGGTCTGTTTTGCCAACCGTGCGCGTTTCAGCAAGGGAAATGCGCGATGTGCGGGGTCGAAGTCCAAGACGTGTCCATGCATAACGTCGGCGGGGATTTGGAGAGGAAGTTGAGAGAGAAGACGACGAGAGAGAAGTCGGAGAAGTTGATGAAATTGGAAAAGTTGGAGGAAGAGAGAGACAAGGAGGAGGAAGAGAAGAGGGAAAGGAAAAAGAGGAAAAGAGAAGAGAAGGAAAAGGAGAAGGAAGAGAGTAAAGAAGAAGGCGAGGAAGAGAAGACGGTTGCTAAAATCGAACCAACTGGGGCGACAAACTTGGTCGGTTCGCTATTGCAACAATCCGCCGGTTCGACGACGCCGACGACATCTTGGCAATACGACGGCAAAAGCGGGTATTACTTCGACGCGTCGAAGATGCAGTATTACGATCCGAAGACCAAGTTGTACTTTTGTTGCAGAACGAATAAATGGTTGAAGCCGGAAAACGAAAAACCGAAAAATGGGACGTTCAAGAGCGGCGCGAGAAAGCCGGACAAGTTCGGTTTGTGAGTTTAGTCGCGTCGCGTTCGTTTCGTAAGCTTAGTTTATAGTCCATTTTTACTTGTTAGTTTTTTAAAACGCTGGAACGATTTACGTGTTCGCGAACAACCACTCGGTGGCGGCGGAAATATCACCTCCCGTCTCTTTGATCGCGTCCTTTGCCATTTTCTTCGTGAACCCCATGTTCACGAGCATCTCTACTGGCCCTTCGGCGCTTGGGCTGTTATCGTCCTCGTTATCGTCGTCGTCGTCGTTTTTACTCTTTTTCGATTTCTTCGTCTTTTTCGCGGCTGGTTTCTTCGCCACCGCGGCTCTCTTCCCCGCGGCGACCCCTGCTGTTTTCTTCGCCTCGTTCGCGACGACGTTGGTCACGTCCTTCACCGTAGCGTTTGCGTTCTTTATTGTCGTTGTTGTTGTTGTTGTTGTCGTCGATGTCTTCATTGCTGTCGTCGTCTCGCCGGGTTTGCTGTTCTCACTCGCGGCAGTATTCGCCATCCTCACCGCCAACAACCTTTTCCTCAACTGCTTCAACACCTCCACCTTTTCATTGCTGGACAACTCCTCTACTTTCACTTCGTCCACGTTCACGACGCGCTTCGTCGGTCCCAACCCGCCATTCACGCCGCCTTTGTTATGATTCTTCCCCATGTACGCCGCCGCGCCTAAACCGGCGTCTCTCACTGGTTTTGGAATTTCAATCGCTTCGATTTGTTCCGGAGTTAACCCGAATAAACGCACGTTTTCCTCTCGCTTCGCCTTTAACTCCTCCTTCGACATCTTCCCGCCTTGGTTGGTAATCAACCCATTTTTCCTCACCACGGTTTCCCCAACCAACTGATCGTTCGCTTGCTTCACCGCGAACACGTCTAACTGTAACCCGGTATATTCCGCCAAGGATTGTTTCCCGAGTAATCGTTGCGTTTGCCCGTTCAACTGTTGGATTTGTTTCCCCGGTAAGGCGCCGGAGTCGACGATTTGGACCCACTTCCCGACGCCGAATTTTTTCAAAACGATGACTAAATTTTCAACCTCCGGTTTCGTCCATCCTGTTTTGTTGTTCGATGAAAAGATGCGTTTTGATGCGCGTTGTTAAAGATGAAAAAGAAGACGTTAGTACACGTTTTTAGAGAGAGTACAAGAGAGGCACAAAAACGGAATAAACGCGAGAGCAGTCTCGTTTTCGAGAGAGAGAGACGACGTGCGAGAAGGAGGACGAGAAAACGTATCGTTTTCACATCATCGTTTCAAAAATTCAAACGCGAGAGACGAACGTCCCCAAAACCAAGACATCATCATCATCATCATCGCAACACAAACGCGCGCAGTAAACAAAGAGAGAGAGAAAGAAAGAACACGCATGTAACAGAATACCTGGAGACGGGGTAAAATTCCACAAACTTCTCGCGTCGCCTACTTTTGGTCCTTGTTCCGCCATTATGTTGTGTAACGAGTTCTTTTTATGAAGAAAACTTTGAGCACAACGCGAGAGAGGCGAAACTTGAGAGATTTGAGGGTGGAATTTAATTGACTGCTTTCCCATCGCACATCACACAAAGAAGAAAAAAAATCGAATTTAAACGTCACTCTACATTACGCGGAAAGAGAGTGGTGTAATAAAGAGAGAAGAAGAAGAAGAGCTTTGAGGGTTCAGGGAGCGCAGAGGGTGTTGGAGAGAAGAAGGGAAATGCCTGGAATGGCTGGAAACGTTTCCGCTGGGACGACGATTCAGACGACGCAAAAATCATCATCGTCTTTGGGGGGGGTGACAACGAGGAAGCAATCGCTCGCGTACATCCTCTCGTTCGTCGCTCTGTTCATGCTCGTCGCGTTGTGCGACTGGGAGAATTATACCTCTTCCACCACCAACGGTGGGAATACTAATTTCGGCAGCGCATTCAGAGAAGATTCGATGCGTATCATCAACGATTTGGAAGGCGTGAAATCGGAAAAGTTATCCGAGCGATTGGAAGAGTTGAGAGAGGAGAAGAAAAAGATTGAAGAAGAGATTAAGAAGACGACGAACGACAACGAAGAGGAAACGGAAGAAGAAGAAGAAGAAGAAGAAGACGGAATGACATCGACGAAACGAAAGAAAGAATACGACGAGAATAACTTCCCAGAGGCCATCATCGAGAACATCGAACGCGATTTAGGACACGGGGCGAGAGCGTACCGAGGACCGGAAGAACCGGCGAGGACGATGGAGTTGGCGAGGTTGAGATGCTTAAACGCGCCGGAACCGTGGTCGCCGTTTGATGCCGGGAGGAAGAAGGATAACGACGGGAACGTGAGAGGGAAAGGAGATGGGAGGAGGAGGAGGAGGAGGAGGAGGAACGTGCTTTCTTCTTTTGAGCGAGCGGGAAAAGAAGAAGAAGAAGAAGAAGAAGAAGAAGAAGAAGAAGAAATAGATAGTACTGGCGGGAGAAGGAAGCTTCTGGCGTATAGACTTCCGGCGGGGAAATATAAACCTTTACAACCAAAGTGCGCGGCGAGCGAACGCGTGAAGAAAAATATAAGACCCGGCGAAGACGCCATCGTCGGGTGCTTGAAAACCAACAGGTGCTCGCACGCCGTAGAAGACGTGTTTACAGCCATACAAAATTTGGATGGAATCAAATCTTTAAAAAATTACGTCAGTTGTATCACCGTCAACGGCCAAACGAAAGGGTGCGGCTCGATTACGGGCAACCCGGAAACGTTCCCGTATATCGGCACGAAACCGCCGCCGAAAGCGAAGAAAGAAACGACGCGAACGTATAAAACATGCGCTTTAGTCGGCAACGGTCCTGGTTTACAACGCGAAGGTATGGGAGAAATCATCGACAAACACGATGCGGTGATTCGATTCAACACGTTCGTCTCCAGCGGCGTCTGGCAAAACTATACGGGAGTCAAATCCACCTTGCGCGTCTTCAACAAAAAACGCGCGGAAACCATGAAGAGCACGAAAAACGTCTACATCTCCTCGACGAAAACGAAAGACAAAAAAGACGTCGAAAACGAGTTGTGGATCTTTTGGAACTACATGTCCTTTCCGTTCCTCCCTCCGGTTTTACGAGCGAACAAAAACACCGCCATCATGGCGCCAGACGTCATCAAATACATGGTCAACGGCTACTTCAAATCTCGATCGGATTTACACCGTTTAGGATATAAAGGTTTCCAGTGTCCAACCAACGTCAATTCAGGCATCCACGCCATGTACATGGCCATGCAAATGTGCGAACGCGTCAATTTATTCGGTTTCAGTTACAGCATGGACATGTTGAACAAACGCAACGACGCTCGATCGCCGCGCATGTCTCGATTCCACGATTGGGCGTTCGATACCATGTTGGTCAGATTGTTGCATCTCAGCGGGTACGTCAACGTGTGCACTTCGTAGTTTTAGCTCGTAGTAGTAGCAGCAGCAGTAATAATAATAGCAATAGTACTAATAATAACGCGATGCTAGCATACGGTAGAGATCAGAGATCGTGTTGTTCTCTGGCGCTCGTCGTTGAGTTTCTTTCACTTTTTTCGTTCCCTCTGCTTGCTTGCACGCAAAGTCTCGTCAAAACACCGAAGAAAAAAAGAAGGAGATTCATCATAAAATTCAACGCCTGTTTCTGTTGCGACGATTTTTAGTATAAAAGCGCGCGAAACGAGAGCAGAGTGAGCGGTGTTTTCTCTGCGAGATCTGTAGTAATAGTTGCAGAAGATCTGTGCGCAGCAACAGCAGTCGCGCGCGTCTGCGTGTGTTCTCTCGTGAATTCTTCTTTTCTCGATCGACTTTCCCCGCTGCCTGCACAAAGTGAAAGTTTTACGAAAGCGTAAAGAAGAAGAAGAAGAAGAAGAAGAAGAAGAAGCAGAGAAGAAATGGCCGGCTCAAAAGGAGGACTCGTCGATGCGTCCGTGTCGGGATGCATACGCGCGATTCTGATCGCCTACGCCGCGTATTCCGCCTACGCTATTCGTTTATTCGCGGTGCAAGAATACGGGAGGATCATTCACGAATTCGACCCGTGGTTCAACTTTCGAGCGACGCAATATTTAGCGGAAAACGGATGGAAAAAATTTTCCACCTGGTTCGATTACATGAGTTGGTACCCGCTGGGAAGACCAGTCGGGTCGACGATTTACCCCGGGATGCAAGTCACCGCGGTGACGTTGTGGAAAGCGATCAACGTATTCACGCCGATTTCGTTGAACGATACGTGCGTGTTTTTTCCGGCGTGGTTCGGCGGCGCGGCGACGGTGTTGACGGCGATGTTGACGTACGAGTGTTCCGGGAGCGCTTGGGGTGGGGTAGTCGCGGCTTTGATTATGGCGATCATCCCGGCGCATACGATGAGGTCCATCGCGGGTGGGTACGATAACGAGTCTTTAGCGGTGACGGCGATGGTGTTGACGTTTTACATGTGGACGAGATCGAATAGAAACGAAAAATCTTGGCCGTTGGGCGCGGTGGCTGGGTTGTGCTACGTGTACATGGTCGCCGCCTGGGGTGGGTACACGTTCGTTTTGAATATGGTTGGTTTACACGCGGCGGCGTTGGTCGCGTTGAGGCATTACACTGACGCGTTGAGAAAGGCGTATTCGTTGTTTTGGATCGTGGGTACTTTGGGGGCGATTCAGTTTCCCGTGGTCGGGTTACAACCGATTAAAAGCGCCGAGCAAATTGCTCCGATGTTTGTATTTTTTGGTTTGAACATCATCGGGTACGGGGAGATGTTAGTGAAGAAGCAAAAGTTGCAAGGCGATAGGAAGAAGGCGTGGCAGTTACGAATAAGGGTGTACACGGGAGCGGCGACGATTGCGTGTGCTATTTGCGCCGCGTTGGCGCCAACCGGGTGGTTCGGGCCGTTGTCCGTCCGCGTTCGCGGTTTGTTTATTAAACACACGCAAACTGGGAATCCGTTGGTAGACTCGGTCGCCGAACATCAACCGGGGACCGCGGACGCGTACGAGAGGTACTTGCACAAGTCCATGTTTATGACCGCCCCGATTGGTTTCCTCTTTGCCATGGCGCACTTCTTCGCGCACGTCAACCCGCAATCATTGTTCTTACCGTTGTACGCCTGCGTGGCATATTATTTCGCCAACAGAATGGTTCGTTTGATCATCTTCTTAGGCCCGATTGCGGCGAGTTTGTGCGGGATCGCGGTTGGGTACGCCCTCGACGATTTGCACAAGATTTGCAAGAAATACGCCGTTCGATACTTGGAAGGTAAATCGATTTTGTTCCACGTGGACGAAGAAGAGAAGAAAGCCAAAGAAGAGGCGAAGAAAAGAGCGGACGAACCGCCGGCGAAGATTTCGAACACAAAAATGAAGAAGAAGTATTCCAACAACGTGACCTCTTCCTCTTCAGATGCGAAGAATAAAGATTCTTTCGTCAGTGACCCGAGACAAGCCATCTCGAAGATCTACCACTCGAACGTTTCCGTCTTGTTTCGTTTGACGCTCTTGTGTCTCGGACTCGCGAACTTTGCCATCATGTGGCCTGCATTTATGAACTACTCCCACGAGATGGCGCAGGGCATGTCCATGCCGTCCGTAATGTTCAAAGGCCAACTCCAAGACGGCCGGGTCATTCTCGTTCGCGATTACATGGACGCTTACGAGTGGGTGCGAGACAACACGCCGGAAGACGCTCGCGTCATGGCCTGGTGGGATTACGGTTACCAAATCACCGGCATCGCCAACCGCACCTCCATCGCGGATGGGAACACGTGGAACCACGAACACATCGCCAACCTCGCGCGAACGCTCACCGCGCCGGAAGACGAAGCGTACGACGTCATCCGTCACTTGGCCGATTACGTCCTCGTGTGGACAGGTGGCGGTTCCGACGATATGGCAAAATCGCCGCATCTCTTCCGCATTGGCGCCAGCATCGGTCAAAAAGGTGGCACCGTGGACATGATGGACATCCACCGCAAATTCGGCGTCGACCGTCAAGGCCGTCCGACGCCTATGATGGCCAATTCGTTACTCTTCAAACTCGTCTCCTTCCAAGGCGGCGTCTCCGAAGACCACTTCGAAGAAGTCTTCACGACGAAATATAGAAAAGTGCGCATTTACAAAGTCGTCGACGTGGACATGGAATCTCGAAACTGGCTCTCAGATCCGAGCAACCGCGTGTGCGACCCGCCGGGAAGTTGGCAGTGCCCCGGCCGATACCCGCCGGCGTTGAAAAAGTACCCGAAGTTGATCAAACCGGCGTACCCGGCGGAAAGAGAAAAAATGGCCGCCGAAAACGCAAAAAAGATGAAGAAGAAGAGCGGTGGTAGTGCATCAGAACTTTAACGCCTTTTGTTCGCGAGAGATTAGAGAGAGAGAGAGAGAGAGAGAGAGAGAGAGAGAGAGAGAGAGAGAGAGAGACTTAAATGTTGTTGTTGTTGTTATTTTACCTACTAGTAGTTGACTACCCTTTTTACGTGTTGACTTTCCCCCAGAAATTTTAAACCATTTGCACACTTTCACGTCATGGCCGAACACCACCAAGGCACCATCGCGTCTTCTCCCGCTGCCATTTCAACCAATACTTTAGACCAGCACTTCACCGAATGGTTCCACGCGGCCGATGCCGACAAAAACAATCAAATTTCCGGCAACGAAGCCGTTGCATTCTTCACCAAATTCGACGGTTTAGTGAAGAAAGATCTCATCGAGTTGTGGGAAATCGCGGACGAAAAGAAGCGAGGATTTCTCACCGCGCGAGAATTCATCGTCGCCTGCGGGGTGGTGTCGTTAAAACAAGCCGGGGTGAAAGAAATTACAGCCGCGCACGCGCACTTGTTGAGGAACGGAGAGACGAGAGGGTTACCCACGCCGGTTTTGAAACGTGGGGAGCGTGTCGTGGTAGGGGACTCGAACGAAGCAGCGCCGGCGAGCCGCGCAGCGACAGAAACGCAACACGAAGAAGAGAACAAGACGACGACGAGTAGTGGAAGACCGATGTTGAGCGACGATATATTTGCGGCGTACGATCAACCGCCGGGTGTCCCGGTCGTCGCCGCGGGTGGATTTGATGGTTTCGGCGACGCGGGAGGAGGAGTGAACGGCGGGTTTAATACCGCTCCGGGTACGTTTAGTGCCGATGCGTTTAGTAGTGCACCTTCTTCGTCAGTAACGGTGGGAGGGTTTGGCGCTCCCGTTCCTTCTGTATCTGTATCTTCTGATTTCAATAGTGGTTTCGATTCCAATTTTCAAACGTCGTCGTCGTCGCGAGCTTTCGCTTCTACCGCTCCGGTGCCTCCCCCGAGCGCGATGCCTCCTCTGCCGCAAAAATGGCCGGCGATGGGACCAAGCGATTACCAGAGGTATCAAATTCAGTTTTTGCAAAGCACGAATAACGATCCGACCGCGTCGATTCCGGCGCAAGTGTGCGCGCCGATGATTGCGGCGTCCGGGTTGGAGAAGCAAGTTTTGAAGCAAGTTTGGGAAATTGCCGACGCGAGGAAGATTGGCGCGTTGGCGTGGCCGGAGTTTGTAGTCGGAATGTACTTAGCCGACGTCATTAAGACCAGGGGTGTGCAATGTCCAGAGATGATGCCGCCGATGCCGTTCCCTCCGTTTGATCAGAACGCGGCTGGTTTGTTGACAAACATCGCGCCTTCGATTTCGATGGCTCCCGCCGCTGCTGCCGTCGCCGCTCCTCCTCCTCCTCCTCCTCAACAACAACAACAACAGCAAATGTTCGCTGGCATTCAAGCACCTGTCGCGCAACAAGATACGTTTAACTTCATCCCTGGTTCGCAGCTTCGCGACGAGTTCAATACCGTCTCGGCGACGGCGAGTACTACGTCTCATCACACTCACGGCGACGCGACGTTCACCTTTCGTGGTCCGCAACTCGATCTCTCTGCCGTTCCAGACGCCGAGCGACAGTTCGCGGAAGCGCAATTAGACGCCGCAAAGCAAGCCGATGAAAATTTATTCGCGCAAGAAACCAAAGAATCCGAAAATAAAATGTCCGCCAAAGCCGCCCAAGAGGCTTTAGGTAATTTAGCGTTGTTTCGAAGGAAGTGCGAGGCGAATTTAGCCGAGGCGGAGAATAAAGCCTCGGTCGCAGAAAGCGAAGCGAAAGAGTTAAAGAAGAAAGTCGAAGAGGCGATGAAGATGTGCGAGGAGTTGATTCAGAAGAGTGAACAAGGTGGTGACGCTTCTATCGCAAAACGATTAGAGAAAGCGAGAGAGGAAAGAGACGCGTTGCGAGCGCAGTTGGAGGAGGAAAACGCGAAACTTCGAGAATTGAGCGGGAATAGCGCGACGAGTGCTTCGAACACGTCCGAGATGGAACTTGAGATTGAAAATACGGAAAAAGAAGTTGCAAAAATTAAAAACGACATCGCGCTAGCGCAAAAGCGATTACAACTGGCGAGTGAACGCGCGGATTTGACGACGCAACTGGCCAACGTTTCCGTGGCTGCGGAGGAGAAAGCGCGAGAACAACTTTCTCCTCATCCTCAACCATCAGCCATGACGCCGAACGGTTCTTGGGGAGGCGTGCAAATTCCTCCTTTACCACCGATGCCAACGCCGACGCCACCGACGCCGGAGACCGCTAAAATAGGCTTCGACAAATGGAACGAATGGGACGCGACCAAGACGCCGCCAGTCGGAGGGAAACCGCCGCAACAAAAAAAGCAACCACAACTTCAAGATGATTTATTCAGCCATTCACCTCCAGTTATTCCACCAGCTTCGGTGAGTACAAAACCAACACAGCAGCAACAACAACAACAGCCAAAACCGACGGACAGCTTTGATTTCTCCGCGCCAACGCCGCGAGATTTCGCCCCTCCCGCGGTCGCCGCCGCGTTGTACTCGCAAACCAGTTCCGGAGGCTTCTTCTCCGACGACGAGACGACGCCGAATCATTCGAGAAACCCGAGCGGTTTGGACGGGATTAACTTTAGCCATACTAACAACGCCGCGACCGGAGGAGTAAATAATGGCATACCACCATCACCAGCTCTCTTCAATCATCAACAACAAACCGGCGGCGGCGTCGCCAAGACGCCGGAAAACTTTATCGATCCGTTCGCCGTGGAGGATGAAGGCGACGACGACGTCGAGGATAGTTTCGACGATCCTTTTGCATAGATAGAAACGAGAGAGAAAGAAAGAGAGAGAGAGAGAGAGAGAGAGAGAAAAGAATACATGACTAGCGCGTTAAAACTACCACCACCCGCGAGGTGCCAAACCATGACTTTTTCAGACAAATTTCTAAACCCTAAATATTAGCCTGACCCAGTCTCCCGCCAATTCTCAATTCTCGTCACACACAGACTCCTCTTTCTTTAAAGCGCTTGCGGAAACACGAAAGAGCCTTCTTTGCTTATTTGTTGTTTTCGAGGAAGAAGAGGAGATATGTTTAAGCGCTCAAAATCTAACAACAACAACACCACCAACGCCGGAGGAGGAGGATTAGGAGGACAAGGCTCGGCGGCGAATGCGAATAAAAAGCTCAATTTTACCGTCGTCATTCACGAGTTGATTCTCCCGATATTTGACGATGCGAATTATGTTTCTCCTAAGAATAGGAAGAAGAATACGAATAACAGCGATGAAAACGAGATACCGAAGATTCAAACGACGAACGCGTTGAGAGCTATCGCGTGGTACCGAGGGAATAAGAAATCAGGGGTGACGAGAAGTATCGTCGCGAAACCTTATTCTTACGGAAGGCCAATTGATGGTGCCAACGCTTCTTTCGAGGAGGAGGAGGAGGAGCAAGTGCTGGAAAAACACGACTTCGAAAACGAATCGTTCCAATTCGAGGCGACGATGACGGGAAACAAAAAGAAATCCTTACGATTTTTAATACTCGAAGCGAACAAGAACGAAGCGGAAGCACCGAAAGAAGGGGTGAAGAAAGTGGCGGGGATGCACGTCGGGACGGTGGATTGCGATTTGAGCAATTTTCTGAAACCGGAACGACGAGGCGGGAGGATGGGCGCGAAGGTGACCGTAGAGGTTGAGTTGGAGCAGAATTTTCTGAAAGGGAAAGGGAAGAGCGTTTTGAATTATTCGAAGACGCCGAGAGGTGGGAGAGCGAGACTGACGATGACGATTCGACACGATAGGGAAGATTCGACGGAAGGGAGCGCCTTCGCCGCGGCGGCGGAAGGAGGCTCGGAGAGTATTAGCAACAATCGGTTCTCGAGAATAAAACAAGAACATCAAGCAGCCAGCACTAGTCGTGAGAATACCCTGAACAGCAACAATAATAGCACTGATGGTAGTAGTGGAGACCAAGATAATCGACCGATATCCACATTTTCCGTGGCTGATGTCGTGAAACCTGGGCAGCGACCTGTTGGAAACGTCTCTGCAAATCGCATGCCGCTCGCGAAAGCATCGTCATCCTTACACGCGTCGCGATTTGGCGCTGGTGGGGCTGCAGGGATTGTTGCCAACACTGCGAGACCAGCAATGTCTAGCGAGAATGACGCGATGATGATGGATGCGTCCAAATCTACCGCTAAGATGTTTGCCCGAAATCGATTCGAGAATGTACCATCAAACGCTCACGAGCAACTGCAAGCGGATGAAGCCGATGAGGATGGAGAATGGAACCCGTTTTCAAGTAAGCACGAACATCAGAAACATCAACAACCGAAAGAAGAAAGAGAAAGAACCGAAGAGGAAGATTGGAACCCGTTTGCGCGACGCGGAAACGGCGTGTCGACCGGCAACTTGGGCGCATCGATAAGCGCGGCGGATAAAAGCGAGACGCCTCGCATGGGCAATTCGAATGCGCAAGACAATACTTACAAAAATAATGATAACAAGGAAGTCGATAGCGACGGCTTTCTCCTCGATTCGGATTTAGAAACAGAAGATGATGATGAATTCGATACTGACGAAGATAATGAGGAAGAAGAAGAAGAAGAAGAAGAAGAATTCGATGACATCGACGATGCGCTCACGCATCGCACTTTTCAAAACGACGAGACGTATGACGATGACGATGATCGATGCACAACGCCGCCTCTTACGCCTGGACCTACGCGACCGCCACCGACGCCACCGCACAGAAAGACTTCGTACGCGGGAAGCTCTGTCGATCACCGCTCTGAGTTACGAGATCGCGAGGACTTCGCATCGCACGGCGTTCCTAACGCCGCGGGTGGTCCGATGTTTGTGGACAAGTCTCCTGAATTTAGGAGACGGTCGTTGAAGTTTCGCACGGATAAGCAGTTGTTTGCAGACGATGTTCTCGAATCGAAAGGCTCGCCACCGTTTCGAAACGCGCGCACGAATAGTTTGTTAGTGGACGTCTCCTTGGATAGTAATGGAAACGATTTGCGCGGACGATCTTTGAACAATTCCATGGATCGATCCAGAGGCGATTTTGATTGGAGCAGCACACCCATGCCGCAAGCCGCAGCGGAAAGTTTATTGTTGCAGTCGCAGAGACAAAACAATATCAACAACGCTACTTCTCACACGGCGCGAAGTGATGCGCCTTCATCGCCGACGAAAAATTCTGAACTCTCCATGGTTGAGCGCATTTCACAAGATTGGGATTTGGAGTACCGCGCGGGTATTCGTGTGAGTTCTGACGGCAATCGCTCCGAAGGCGTTCGCTCGTCTCTCATGAACGCGGGAAGTCAAAAAACCACTCGCACGTCGATCGATCATAAGAGCACCGCACAACAACTAGAACAAGAATTGGAAGTGGTCAAAACGAGATACGAGCACGAAATTTCCGAACTCAAAGACGACCTCTCCGAAGAGCAACAAAAGAACCAGAGAATATCCGAGCAGCTCGAACGCGCGAAGAAGAGCTTGGACGAAACAAAGTTAGAACTCGGAGCAACGCAAGTTTCTCACGCCAGATTGGAAGAGGAAAACGAAAAGTTGAAGAATCTCGCGCAGACTTTGAAGCAAAACGTTGCCGCCGCGCAAAGCAGACGAAGCAACGACGAGAGCGCCGATATCGCCGCGGCGCAAAGTTCTTTAAAAGTTGCATCGTTAGAGCGAGATGAGGCGAGAAATGAAATAAATCAGTTACGACAAGTCATCGAAACGTTGAGAACGGATTTAAGCAACGAAAAAGCGAGAACGTCGTTAGAATTTGCCATGCGCAAGTCATCGTTGGGTGACGACCAATCTGATGTCATCATGGGAGAAGCCAGGCACGCGTACTCTTCGACGAGCGGGAACGATTCAGATGGGGATATGATTCCACCGTGGGCAAAAAGAAGCGCGACTGTCGTCACAAAGTTTGACCGCCTTAAATCAACCAGGGCGATCGTGGACGAAGACTCGACGGATGATGAGGAAACGGACGAGGAAGAGGTTGAGGACGATAACGATTTGAAAGCGAAAGTAGTTTCTCATGATGAACAAGGAGAAGGATTGGACCATCATCACACATTGACAAGGACGAAGACGACGACGACGACTGTAACGGAGTACGGCGCGCTCATTGAAGCCGCGCTCGTTCGAACGCCGCAAACGACGGAGAATTTCGTCGTCGCCAAAGCGTTATTTGCGTATGCCTTTCAAGACGATGAAGCGTCAAGAGACGAGAGATGTTATCGCGTCCTCGATGCATTCAGTGGATGTATTCGAGGGTACGCGTTCGATGAACCAAAGCAGCTCGTTGCAATCTGGGTGCAAATTGCCGCCTTTGCGAGAGGTTTGAAATCGAAGGGTAATACTCTATCCACGGCTTGGGAAGATGCCAGGAAATTGAGAGACGAAACGTTCACGTTTGCATTTGAAGCCGTGTGGCGCCGCGCGATATATCCATCCATCATGTGCACGAGCGACGACGAGTGTGCGGCGGAATCTTTGGAGAAACGAAACGAACTGAAAGGTGACGGCGAACGCGTTGGGCGCGTCTACGTTCGCGCTTTAGATCGCGCTGCGATTCTTCTAGGTGTCAACGAAACTGCGAACCAAGCGCCCGGCTTGGCCGTCGCCAACGCGGCCATCTTACGAGCGATACTTTCTCGGTTAGATAACGCATTAGTTGGAACCGTTTTATCGATGGAGGATAATACTAGCGATATCGTCGATCACATCGAAGATATTGCTAATCTTGTCCCGGGAAAAGGCGTCGTGAGCTTCTCCGCCGGAGCTCACTTGAAACAGTGCGTCTCGCTCGTCTCTCGATGGTCGGAATCCATAGGCGGCATGTCAACTTCCAACAACGCAACACCATTCGTCGCGCTTTCAAACAGTCGATGCTTAGCGGACGCAATGATGGTCCCAAGAGTCAACTTAATGGACGAATCAGTCCGCTCGGGCATCCAAGGTCAACTCACGAACGTCATGATTAGCAAAATTCTCGAAAAACGAGTCAAGTGCGAATTGGACGACGACCGCGTGGACCCGAACACGGCTGCCGCCATCGCCGAGTGCGTCATTCGCTTGAGCAAAGAAGACGCAGAAGAGGCATCAAAGAAGACAAAAACACCAACAACAATAAACGCCTCTTCCTTCTTAGACTTTAACGCGGACAAAATTGGTGCCGATCAAGTCTGGGACGAGCGTCAGTTTCTCGACAACGAATCCCGAGACGCGCTCGAGCGCGCCAAGGCGTCCTCCTTCCCGCAGTTTGCCGATCGTTGGGAACATCACCCCCGACAACAACAGAAAGAAGAAGAACAAAATATGTAAAATAAAGAATATCCGCAGCAGGTAGAAGAAGAGAATTGAATGTAGTCTCTACAACGTGTATTTTAATGAAAAGCAGAAGAGCAATAGAAGATTACTTGTTAATGTTGTGGGACGTGTTTGTCGTTTTGACACCCGTTATCTAACGCGTAGACTAAACACTCGAGGTGGTTGTTTTCGCGAGCGTAATAGCAAGTCCACGAATCCCACGGCGCGCCGTTTTCGTGCAAGTATTTGAGAATATCGAGATGGCCGGATTTGGCAGCACATGCACACGCTAACTTGGTACGTGGACATTTCTGTTCCATGCAATACTTCACAATGTGAAGATGACCATATTGAGCTGCTTCGTTGATCGTAAACTCGTTCCAATCAAACTTTTTCACTTCTCGTAACCAACGAACCAACGCGAGGTTTCCCGTATCAGCTGCTTGATAGCAGAAATAATACTGCGCTTCTTTTCCCTCGATCTTAACGGTCTCTTCCTTTACCACTGGTGGATTACCACTGTAAGTAGTAAGCTCAAAAGTCTCCTGCAACTTCCTCCCCGATCGTCTGCACGCGTCTCGACTTTCTGTGTTCACCTCTCGAAACACTCTGAAAGACAACTCGTCCAACTCCCATAAAATATGCGTCTCGAAGATATCTTCGTACTGCTTCTCCGTGACAACCTTCCACAACGGCGTCGGCGCGTACTTCACCAATTCCTCTCTGAGCTCTTTCAACTCCTCCTCTTTCTTTCGCATCTGCGTCTCGAAATACGATTCGCGCGCTTTCCATCTTTTCGCCGCGTGGGCTTTTCGCGTGGGCATTTTATAGAAGCGCTTTTATAAATAGAACACGTCACACCGCGTATTCTCCATGCTACTTGAGACGCACCAAGTACCGGCACCCCCAAAAAATGAAGCGTATGAGTAGGAATGGCGCTGAATGGTGCCAAAGCGCTTCGAGCCAAAAAATTTTCGCCAAAGTGCTTCCAAAGTGGTGCAACGTGCAAAGCGCTTTGAGATTTCACCACCTCTTCTTGAAGAGGGGGGGTTGTTTTCATCTTCGCGGACAAATTTTTCCACCACAAACTGACTCTTGGGTGGAAACAATCATCTTTAAAGATGAGAACGAAGAAGAAGAACAAAAACGACGAGGACGACGAGGACCCTTTACACCACCTCCCGCGCAAAAACTGGGAAAAAGAATGCGCGCTGAAATGCGCCAACATCAGTCGCACTGGCTTTTTCGTCAACGCGCAAGGGATGAAGATACGATGGTACGCGTGGGATGCCTCCGGGAATGATGGTCACGGGAAAAAGTCGTCGTCGGGAAAAGACGCGAAGAAGAACGACGGACGACGAAGAGCAACTCTTGAAGAAAAGGACGAAGAAAAAGACCAAGAAGAGATCGGCGTGGTGGTCGGCGCGCACGGTTCCGGAGCGCACGCCATGTTTGAATGGCTCCAAAGCATTCCAATGGGAACCGCGAGGAACAAGTATAAAAACAGCTGGATTGAAAGGATGAATAAAAAAGGCTTGACGTTTTACGCGTACGATCACCAAGGCGCCGGGAGGAGCGAATGCGCGAGAGGATGCAAGGCATTTATGGAACGCGAATCGGATTTAGTGGAGGATAACGCGCGGTTTATGAAACTCGTGCGAGAGAGGCACTGTGGTGGGAATACTAATGATGACGAGAATACTCGCGGGAGTCGAAGAGGGAGTCGAAATAGAAACGGGAGTAGCGGCAACAACGGCGGTAGAAAGAAAGTGTTCGCGGCGGGCGTTTCGATGGGCGGGTTCGTCGTCGCGAGAGCGGCTATCGAGTATCCGAAGTTATTCGCCGACGGTGTCGTCTTATTGTGTCCAATGCTCTCGTTGAAAAAGCTGCGCGCGCACGCGTCGAACAGAATCATTCTGAAAATCTTGCGCTTGTTCTCTATATTCACCCCGACGTGGGAAGTTGGCAAAACACACAAGAACAAAAAGTTCCCGCTCTGTCAAAAAGAGATGGAAGACGACCCGCTCTGTTGGCCGTCCGGCGTCCGAGGCATTCGCGCGAGAACGGCATCGGAGTGCTATTTCGGCACCGTGCGCTTAAACAAACCGGGCGTGATTGAAAAGTTCACCCATCCGGTCATCGCGTTCCACTCGGTCGAAGATCCCATGACGGATTGTTCCGGTTCCGAGTCCTTCATCGAGCGCTGTCGATCGAAGGATAAAACCATGGTCAGATGTTCAGATGTGTTTCATCACGACTTGCAGCACGTCAGCGGGTACAGCGAACCAATCGGGGAGGAGATGTGCCAGTGGCTCGCGAAACGAGCGTAAGCGAGCGAGCGATGACATATATATCATCACATATAAAAACATGTATAAAAAGAGAGCAGAAAAGAGAAAGAGTTACGCTGAAAAGTGTGACTGTGGTGATATCGCGCGATAAGTGATACCAACGCGCTTTTCCCACCATCCTTCGTCCACTCTTACGCGAGTAGTCTTCTCGTAAACTTGTACGTTAAATAGCCTTTGAGAGAGAAAAGTTCTTCACACAAAACAACTTCCTCATTTAAAAAGAAACAACGCACCACCCGCTCTCTGATACTCCTACTCCACTAAATCTACTGCACTACTCGCAAAACACAGAGAGAGAGAATCTTTTCTTTGAAATGAACACCCCCAAGACATCGACTTTAAGTTAACGCGGCGCAAACTTCGAGAGAGAATGATGAAACAATCTTCTCTCGTCGTCCTCTTCTTCGTCGCATCATCCATTCGCGGAGGAAAAGGAGGAGTTTCCTCCGTCGTCGGCGCCTTTACCGAGGAAGGTTTCAGCGCTGAAAGAAGAAGAAATGACTGCCCGGCTTTGTTCTCTGGAAAAGACTGCGCGGAGGTGAAAACAAACCTCCCGGAATGCGTCGACGGTGCGTTCAGTGGAAAGTGGATTTCTTTACACCGAAACGTGGTGCGTTTTCCCCGAAAAGGAGGAGAAAGGGACGAAGACGAAGACGATACAACAAACGCTCATCGGGACGATTATTGGCGCGTACCGCGAGATATATCGGAAGAAACTGCGTCGTTACTTCCCGAATTTGATATATTTGGGATGATGGGTAATAGAGGGAACGACGAGTATTCTTCGAACGCCGCGGCGGCGAAGTCGTGCGCGCTCGTCTCCTCCGCCGCGAGCATGTCGGGGTCAAATCTCGGCGCGGAAATCGACGCGAACGAAATTGTCGTCAGATTTAATAACGCGCCTACGAGAGGTTACGAAGCGGATGTAGGAAAGAAGACGAGTTTTAGATTAACGAATGCCATCTTTCAAGGGTATCGAGAGAATGAAAAAGAGGCGGTGTTGGCGAAGTGGTGCCAAGATAAAACGAGTCGCGTGCCGTGCGGTAAACGCGAAGAGTTGACGAGTTTGATCGAGAAGAAAGCGCACGCCGTGAATCCGCGTTTTTTTGAGTACGCTAATTCGAGGTATTTTCGAAAGCTCGGCGAACATCCGACGAGTGGCATGGTGATGACGTTGCTCCTGTTGCATAGGTGCGAAAAAGTCACGCTGTACGGATTCAACGGGAAAGGGTTGAAAAGCTGGTATTACCCGAAGAGAAGGAAAGGTGAAAATGCACCGAAAAAGAAAGAATGGTTGAGAGAGAAGCGGTGGACGGTAGAAGGAGATTGGATATACGCCAAATCATCGAGTGTGGACGGTATGGAAGACGATCCACTCAATCGAGAAAGAGAAGACTTATTAAAGGAGAACGCAGAAGAAAGTACCGGAAGGCGACGAAGAAGACAAGGAAGACGACGCCGCTTCTCTCGCTCGGCATCCTCGTCGTCATCGTCGTCCTGGAACCTCCTCTCGTCTCGCGTTCAGCGCAGAGGTCTTCTCCTCGCGAATACCAACAATAGAACGAGCGCTTTGCCTCTCCATCCTCCCGTTCTTTTCCATAGTAGTAGTAGTAGTAGTAGCAGCAGCAGCAGCAGCAGCAGCAGCAGCAGCAGCAAACACCGAAGATCGCTTCTTCACGCCGTCAAAGCCGAGAGAGCGTGCGTGCGCCAGTTGCAGTTACTCGGGTTCCTCGAAGAAGTTGACGCGTAAAAGAAAGAAGGAATCCGTCGCTCGCAGTAAGTCGTATTCGTATGCTTGAAATTTAATTGAACACTTCGTATTTTGTGAAAACGAAAAGAAAAAAAACGATCCGAATGCCTGAAATTCCCCCCACTTCCGAAACGACTGTTTGAACGACTTCAGTCGGGATGCTGAAAAAAATAGCCATCGTCACCTTCCTGGGCGCGTCATCTTTGTCCGTCAGTTTTGCGGTCAAGTGCGTTTGATTTATCTCTCTCTTTTAATCTCTCTTTCTCTCTCTGTTGAATGTTAACTGACGCGTCCTCTCTTTTTCCAATTCTCAATCTGAACAACAACAACAACAACAACAACGAAAGGTTTGGCCAAGACTTCACGGACACGTTGCACAAGAAACCAGAACCTTTGAAAGGGCCAGAATACTCTCTGGACGACGAAGGGACCGGGTTGTTCGCGGACGACATGCAGCAAGCGTTCGCGCACGGATTGAAATGCGGGTCGTGCTTTGCCGTCCTGAACGAGACGAAGGCGATGTTGACCGATATCGTGGACGAGGCCGGAGGAGAGGCAGAGTTGACGAGAGAGGAGATGCTGGAGAAATTGTTGGAAAAAGTGGACGAGGAGGATTTGTGCGATCAGATTGGAGATTTGTACGGGGTGAAGTATGAGGACGGGTTGACGTTGGCGAAAGCGTGGGAGGCGCTCGTGACGGCGTCCACGCTGAAGGAGAAAGTGGCGAAAATGGATTTGGACGAGAAGGGTGTGGTTTTGGAGAAAGGGGACATTGGGAAGCACGCGGTGTCGGTGTTGGCGGACGCGAAAGCAGACATAGATTTTGGTTTGCACGGGAGAGATACGGTCGTGAAATTGGAGCAAGGCGAGGCGGAGAGGTTCGATCCGAAACGATTGGCGTATCACATTTTCAAGCAACACGAAATCGAGGACAAGGATTTGTCGGAGACGGATAAAGAGAGCATACGAGAGAGAATTTTAACGCACCCATGGTCGAGTAAGAGGCAAAAGATGGTTTTGGGAATGCAATGCGAAGCGATGGTGAAGAGCGCAACCTTTAAGGATTTGGTGAAATTATTTATGATTGACGAGGAACACCACTGGCAAAGTTGTGCCGGGACCGGCGCGTGTAAATGGAAGGGTGGAATTAAAAAAGGAGATAAGATGGTGAATGAGCACGAAGAGTTGTAAAATGATCATGAGTTTTTGGCATTTGTATTATACTTACTTTCATTTACGCGCGCGGTACAGTTGTGTGTAGTAAATCAAACTTTTAGGAACCGCCACTCGTAGTTGTCGTACTTTTGCATCGTCACGATAATCTTCCTCTTCTTAGCGATGACTCTCACCGACGATCGTTCGGGGATGATTGTTTTGTACAGTTTCGGTAAAAACACTCTGTACGCCGCTTTGGCGCACACGGCCCAAATCTCAAACGCTTGCTCCAAAAATTCCATCTTGACGTTTTCGCTCTCGATTTCCTCAGGGAGAATGAAATAGATTTTGATTTGAAAGCCAACGTCTTCGTGAGAATAGGTTTGTAAATCAACTCGCGGAAAGTTTTCGGACGGGAGGAGTTTGGAGACGTCGATGATGCCTACTTTTTGCCACAACACGGGAGGGAGTCGCGGATTTTTCGTCTTGTTGGTTTTCGATTTGTCCTCCAAGGCGTTACCCCTGTTTGACGTATTTGAAGACGACGACGTTTTCGTCTCTGATGCGAATGTTCCTAAACCAATCTCGTACGGGTTCTCCGCGCGCATGCGAAGGCTTTGTTTGTGCGACTTCGTGGAAATTGCGGCTATTTCTTTGCCGGCCGTTCGATATCCCAAAGGCAGAGACGCCACCGGGCCGACGTGTAACGCCGCGTATCGTCCAGAGACGAAAACTGAGCATCTAGGCCATCGACACCCGCCGTTCTCTTTCGCCAACGATACTTCGTTTGGTCCGTGTTCCCAGGAAAGAGTCGTTTCTACCAGTTGCGGGTACCCGTTGAAATAATTTGTTTTCGGAAGCGAAGAGAGTAAAGGATCGGTCTCGGCGGAAACGGCGGTACCGCAGCAAATCCAAATTTCGTCAAACACTTCAACTTTGGGCGTTTCGTACGATGCTTCCTCGACTGTCATCGTCAGCGCTTGAAAATCATCGTCGGCGTCGACTTCGATGATACTTCGCGCGCGTTTCGCCGCGAGCTCGCGTTTGGCTACATCGGTCAGTTCAATCGTCGTCGAAAACTGCTTCGTCGTTTCGTCAAAACCGATGGACACGATCTCCGCTTTCTCTACCACACGAAGTTTTGGTGAACTACCATCTTGTTCTGTCGATGAGTTTGTCTTCTTCTTTGATGCGACTGAGTGACTTCTCACGCGCTTCCACGTGACGCCGTTAATCGTTCCTCGCTCTTTCGCTTCGTCTATGAATTTTGCGCGGTACTCAAAATCTTCACTATTATGGAACGGTCGCAACCCTTTCGCGCCGAAGTACTCCGGTTCCACATCAAATTCGCGTCTTTTGAAACTTTTTCTGTGTAAAAGCGTGACGGATTTCACTTTACTATTTTCCACCGCCCCAGATGCAACCGATGCCGCCGTCATGCCTCCGCCTACTACCAAAAGCCGCTTCCCGTTTAACGTACCCTCGGGATCGAATACGTTTATCGACTCGCTCGTTTTCACCCGACCATTCCCACCATCTTTCACCACGAACGCTTTCAATTTTTCCGGAACCACCGCTTCTTTCCTCGCGCAACACACCACTACCTGCGCGGCGACGAACTCTTTCCCTCCTTTCGTCTTCGCCAACATCCCGCCTCGTTTCAACAACCCGGGATATTCTTCGTTCGCTTCAATCTTCCTCAAATTCACCACCTCATCCTTTACAATCGGCACGGATTTTAAAATTCCACCGTCCTCGTCGCTTTGAATCTTTCTCGCGCACGCCTCGGCGTACAACCTCGTCGACGGCAACGGCGCGAACTTATCGCTCCCAGAATACGCCAGTTCCTCGTTCCTCCCCATCCTCGAGCTGAAACTTTGAATCGCCATGGAACTGCTCGCAAACGGCGTTTGCGTGATTGGATACCGCACGTGCGTCATTCCCAAACGCATCGCGCGGTCGGCCCAAGATTCCAACCACCCTCCGAATCGATCGACGACGAGCGACGCGCGTTGACGGTTTTCCGGGAAATGCGTCAACGTTGTCAATCCGCATCTCCCGGCGCCGATAAAAAGTAACGGGTAAATGTCTTTTTTCGCCATCTCCGACGGCGAGATGAAGAATTCCTTCTCGTCGAGCGCGCCGTCGTTGGAAGAAGACGTCATTTCCTTTCCTCGCGTTCGTCTTCTCGTGACCTTCAGAATCCACGCGCTCCGGCTTTAATATGCAGACAAGACGCGTCTGATCTCGGTCTTTCTTTTTTTTTTTTTTTTCCGAGTGGTAATTTTGAGCGTTTTTTTTTTCATTTTTTTCGAAAAAAAAAACAAGAAGGCGAAAAGACACCCAAGAGAAGAAGAAGAAGAAGAAGAAGAAAAGGTTGGAATTAGTAATAGTAACGCTCTACTACGTAAACGTGTGTTCTCTTTCAATTAAAACAACTTTATCTCTTCAAAATCTATTATGTATACAAATAATGCGAAAGAAGTCTTCTTCGTCTTCTGACTCTGACTTTCTCTCTCTCTCTGTTTGTTACCGTCTTGTATATTTCATCTCTCGTCGTCGACGGGGATGTGGCTATGATGTAAGTACTATCTCTCTCTTTTATTATAATATTATTAAACAGACTTGATCTTCAACCCCAAACCTTTCATGGTCATTTGATACTTCGCCGGATCTTCCTTCGCCAAATACTTTTGTAATCGCCCTCGTCGGCCGAGGAGTAACTTCAATCCTCGTTGCGTGGAGTAATCTTTTCTGTTCGCTTGCAAGTGCGCGGTTAAGTTTTCGATGCGCTTGGTGAGCAAAGCGATTTGTAAGGAGGCGGAGCCGGTGTCGGAATCGGACTTTTTAAACTCGGAGAGCTCGTCTAAAGATGGGCGCGAGTTTTGGTCCTTGGCGACGATTCGCATTTGAATTTTACGGCCGGAGGAGGAGCGGACTGTTTCGTTTGATGATGATACGTGTGATAATAAAGAGAGAGAAATGGGTCAGCGGCGGTCACCACATTGGGCGGCTTTTTGAGGTTTTCATCAATGCGCGCGATGATTTGCAACTTTCCATCTGTATTCGCGAACGAGTATAAGCGCATCAAACCCGAGAAATGCGCTGTTGAATACCCTCCGCGTGCGTTTCGAGCGTTTTCGCGTCCGTTTTTTTCTCCATCGATCGTTTCGGCGTCGACAGGAGATGACACCGACACGCACGCCACACCGTGGATAAAATTCACACATTTAAGCGGCGATTCGTGTAAAAAAAAAGAGAGAAAGACACGCGACGCGACGTACCGGAAGAGGAGGACACCTGCGCGGTGCCTCGAACAAAGCTACTTTGTTGCGTTAAAGAAAACATTGTTTAAGTCTGTGGTCGAAAAGCTGTGTCAGAGAAATGTCGCGTGAAGCGTTTATTTATGTCGTCTTTCCCTCTCTGCTCCTTTTAAGTCATTTTTTGTTTCCTCTGCTGCAGACAGGTGGCAGAAGCTTTCAAATTTCTCATTTTTTGCAAAAACGTTTTTTTTTATTTCAAACAAAAATAAAACACATTTGCATTGACTACGCGTATTCTCATCGATCGAGCGATCACCAGAAGAGGAGCTCTTCGCGAGAAGTGCGCCGCTAAAGGGTTTTTATGATGCTCAGTCCAGTGAGCAAAGTGATGGAAAGCCAAAGAGAGGAAGGAAGGAGGAGAAGGAGCTCTAATTTGTTATCCAATCATTTGATCATCGATCCAATAAAAGACGGTTCGGACGGGGTGAAACACGCGAAACATTTCTACATCGATCCCAGGAGTAGATTTAAGTTTTGGTGGGATATCGCGAGTTTAGTGTGCGTCGGGCATTCGGTGATTGTTTTGCCGTTCGCGCTGGCGTTTTTACGGTTCGATGGTAACGAGGAAGAGCCGATGTATTCCAAGGCGATCGGGTACTTGGTCGATGCGTTCTTTTGGCTGGATATTGGCGTCACATTTTATTCGGCGTATTATTCGAGCCGAGGGACGTTAGTGGTTGATTTGAAAGTTATTCGCGAGCGGTACGTCAAGACGTGGTTGGCGTTAGACTTGTTGGCGGTTTTTCCGTTCGAGATTTTCGTTCAGTCGCAATACTCGAAGAACGCGGATTTGTTAAAACTGACCCGGTTGTTGAGGATCACGAGAGTGGTGAAGTTTTTAGAGTCGAGGTACCAAAGTTTGCACGAATCCGCGAGATTATATTCTCGCGCGGTGAAAATACTCCTATTTTTGGTGCTTTCGTTTCATTGGATCGCGTGCGCGTGGCACAGTTTGTGTTCAGCAGGGGCCGACGAGTGGTGCACGTCAGAATACGTGCACTTGCACGATAACGTGTCGTTGCAATACGCGGCGGCGTACCAAGTCGCTACTTCGATTATCCTTTCCAACGACCCTTTGCAGACGTATTCTTCACCGGGGAGCATCCTACCCTTAAAAGCGCTATCATTTCTATCGTTTGTGATGCTCGTGGGTGGAGTATTATACATAATCGCCTTAGGTAACGTCGCCGCTCTCGTCACGGCCATAGTAGGGCGCGACGAGTTACAAAGGAGAAAATTTGAGCAAGTTTCCGATCTCAGCGAACACTTGAAACTACCGAGCGCGTTACATTTGAAAATGCAATCGTATTTTGAATACGTCTGGTTGAGACACCGTGACATCGACGAGAAACGCGTCGAGCATTTCTGCGCGACTTTGCCGATCAGCTTACGAAACGAAGTCTTATTACACGCCCACCGAGAAATGTTACGAAACGTGCCCATATTTCGAGGTTTGAACGCAAAATGTATCTTAGAAATTGTGAACCGAATGACCTCTATCGTGGCATTACCCGGCGATCTGATCGTGACGAAAGGTCATTCGAACTCTGGGTTATATTTCATTTCCCGCGGCGAAGTAGAAGTCATCGTACACGACGACGAAGAAGAAGAAGAACAAGAAGCGCGGAAAAGCGCCCGCCCAAAAATCCTCCTCACCGAAGGCGACTACTTTGGCGAAGTCTCGTTACTCTTAAACACACCAGCCACGGCCACGATCGAAGCCGTTTCCTTCTGCGACTTATTCTACATCTCCGGGCACGATTTCCATCTGGTCAAGGAAGCCAGCCCGGACATCGAGCAAACGTTACGCGACGCCAGAAAAGAGTTGTTCGACAAAGTCGGCGACAAAGCCGGCGACAAAGAAACAAAGAAAGAGAAGAAGATGGAGGAGGAGGAGAAGCAGAATGCGGCGTCCTCATCGTCATCAATAATGTCCGCTAAAAAAAGCTTGCGATTTTAACATCGCATCATCATCATCATCGATGACATCATCATCCCCGCCTGCGCTAAAAGTGCTCAGATCTCACACAAAATGTGATCTCGGGAAAACCTCAAAAACTCTTCAGAAAAGAAACACAAAATGAACGCCGTTTCTGTACTCATCAACCAGCGCGTACAGTTCTCCCGTTTGGCCTCGACGTCGTCGTCCGAGTCGTCGTCGTCACCGAGACGGTCGTCGTTTACGGAGCCTTTTGCGGCGACACAACGACGTACCATCGCGAATGCGAGAAGCAATCGCGCTCGAATTCCATCGAATCGATTTCCGACGGCGGCGGTTACTCGCAGTCACGGGGAGACGATTCAGACGACGAGACGAACGAGAAAGCATCATCAAACGACTCGAAGCTTTCATCACGATCGCGCGGAAAAGACGGCGGTGGTCACTCGCGCGTCTGCGGCGACAACTGGGGGCGGGGCGACCGCGCACACCATTCCCGGTCTCTCGTCCATGAAGAAGGCAGATTTGGTACGACATTGCGAGGAGCGAGGTTTGGACGCGAGCGGGACGGTTCCGGTGTTGAGGCAAAGATTGAGAGACGCGGTCTCATCGTCGTCGTCGTCGCAACCTTTTGTGGAGGTGGTTGCGGAGGAGGAGAGCGAAACTTTGATCGTCGCGGCTGCTGTTGTCGCGGACGACGTGGAAACCGATGATGGCGATACTACGGAGAGCTACTACGTAAAGGAAACGTTCTCGATTAAAGACGAAGCGGACGACGAGGAGCAAGACGCGATCGCGCGAAGACTCGCGTTGGAATTAGCCGTGGAGGCGGATAACACGAGAGCGAAGGATATTCGCGTGTTACAAGTGTCTAAGGCGGTTTTTTACGCCAGGTACGTCGTTTTAGCGACGGCGTTTAATCGTCCTCAAATGTCCGCGGTGACGTCGAAGATGAGAGACGTGGCGAATAACGAGACGTACAACTTGCAAGTTCCGAAAAATGTCGCCAATCAGGGCGATTGGACGTGTTTAGATTGTCGTGATGTCGTTGCGCACGTGTTTACACCAACCGCTCGAACGTATTACGATTTAGAAGATTTGTACCGAGAATGCGACGAGGTGGAGCTGCCTTTCGAGACCGAACGAATGCACGACGGATTTTACGCCGAGGAAGATCAAGAGTTTTACGAGGACGAAGAGGAAGACGAATCGGAGGATTTAGAGGACGAGTTTGAAATCAATTGGAGCGAGAAGTAAAGGTTGAAGGTTGTTACATGTATATGAAACACGTGCTTACAAGTACACAACACCGCGTTTTAAAGCTTTATATTATTACATTACAGATATACTACATCATATACATACACGCGCGCAGTCGCTTCCCTCGAGCCAACCCGACGAGGACGCCGACGACTCAGACAAAAATCGCAGAGTCACCCGAACGTGTTCAACGCGCCTTGCTCCTTCTCTAAAAACGTCCTTAACCTTCTCGCGCTCGCCCTCGCCGCCGCCGGCGCCCAACTCTCCCCTTCCTCTTCCTCCCTCGCGTTCCCGAGTTCTCTCCAACTCCCTTCTCGCTCGTCGTCGACGTCGCTAAATCCCATCGGGACGTTCTCTAATAAACACGTCCCTCCTTTCTCTCCTTGGTGTTGTCGTTGTAACTCTTTCGCCTCTTTGACTATACCGTCTTTAAATCTCGTTGCGTCCGATTCGTCGACCGCGCCTCTTTCCGTGGTTATAAAAAGGACTCCAGCGAGACGTGTCTCCTCTTTGGCGATGCGAAGGAGTTGCCTCGCGATCGTCGCGTACGGTGGGACCCCGGTCTTTGAACGCACCATGGCGACTGATTTCGGTTCCGCCAAGGAGTGGTAAAAGTTCGTTTGGGATATGCCGATGCAATTCGCGCACGGTTTATCGTTCTCGTTCTCGTTCGTCTTCTTCGCGTCGTCAACGTCACGCGAACGAAAATCGGACGGAATGGCAACCGCGACGATTCTTTTGTACGGTTCGCACTCGGCGAGGAATTTCGAGCCGGATAATAACTTTCCACCAACGAGTGTGCTTTTGAGACGCGTTCCGCTGCCTTTCACGGCGGCGCGGAGGAGGTATCGCGTGCGTTTCATGTCTCTGATTTGTTTGGATAAAATGGAGACATGTCGTATCTTTTTGTGGGAAGTGCGTCACTCGTCGTGTCGCGCGGAAACGATGCCGATCAAACGCCAGTTTCGAGGAGACAACAGAGGTGGTCAAGACTCCTCCTCCTCCTCCTCTCGAAAACGACACGGTTTTGGAAGGGGAGGAATTCTTGCCGTCCTCATCGCCGTCGTAATCTCCGAACACCAAAAGTGGACGAAACGAATGGAAAAACAACTCAAAGAGAAACTGAAACATCTGGAGGATCGACACAAGGCGGAGAGGAACGCGGTCGTGAGGTTACAACATCAGCTGAGACACAAAGTGCTCGACGCGACGAGCAGTTTTGGTGGTAATGGTAACGATGATGATGATGATGATGGTGATGAGAAGACGAGGAGTAAAACTTCTCAAAATTCGCCTCAACAGTTTGGACCGGCGATTGCGAGAGCGCAGTCGTGTTTTAGTCGCCGAGCGGGGACGCCGAGACAAGGCGGGTCGTTGGTCGCGTCCGCGCGGTGTCGGCTACATTTTGACGTGGAATTTGTCCCGAAAAGAAGCTTGGAAGGGTTAGAGGAGTATTCTCACGCGTGGGTGATTTACGTGTTTCACGCGAACACGAACGCGTGCGGGACGAAGAACGGAGGCGCGGTGAAAGCGTTGGTCTCCGTGCCGAGGTTGAACGGGGAGAAGCGAGGGTGTTTGTCCACTCGGACGCCACATCGACCGCGACCGGTCGGGTTGAGTTTAGGGAGAATTATTAGCGTCGATTGGGAGCGAGGGGAAGTGACGCTCGGCGGGATCGATTTAGTCGACGGGACGCCGGTTTTGGATATTAAACCGTACGTGCCGTGGTGCGATAGCGTGCCAGAGGCGACGGCACCGAAGTGGGTGACCAGAGCGATTGAAGGCGAGGAAGGAGGGGAACCGTTGGCGATTGGAGAGGTGAAACTCGCGAGTCCGGAGGAGGAGACGAGGGAGAAGGTGAAGCGGGCGTACGAGGAACGGTTTGAAATCGATTCGAAGAAAGGCGGGAAGAAGAGGCGACCTTTGTACGAAAACCCGGACGATTTCTTAGCGTTTGTGATGGATACGTTGCGATTAGACGTGCGAAGTACCAGGGAGAGGACGGCAAAAGTGGAGGAGAGGAAGTTTGATACGTATCGAGTCACTTTATGCGACGTGGAGGTGGCGTACGTGATTGGTAAAGAAGGCGACGGGGTGGTGACCATTGTCGACGCGGTGGCTGTAGAGCCGAGCGTTATTCCAGGGAGCGCGGATTTAGATCGACCGGCGATTACGAGGAACGATAACGATAAATATTTCAAAAAGTGAACAATACGATAGTATACTAGGTTAGATATTTAGTAGTGCTCGAATAAATTACAATAACATCGTGCTCGGGTCTTCCATGTACGATTTAAACGCGCCGAGCCATTTGGCGCCGTCCGCGCCATCTACGGCTCTGTGGTCGCAACTCAACGTCGCCGACATCACGTTCGTTTCTTTGTACATCCCTTCCTTCGTTTTTACGATCTCTTTCCTCGTCCCGCCGACGGCTAAAATGCCAGCTTGCGGTGGATTGACGATAGCCGCGAAGTGCTTGATGCCAAACATGCCGAGGTTGGAAACGGTAAACGTGCCGCCGGAGACGTCTTTACCTTGCAATTTTCCCATTTTCGCTTTTTCCGCTAAACTCTTCACTTCGCTCGAAATACCTCTCAATCCCAAGCAACACGCCGAACGCACGACGGGGACCATCAATCCTTTATCCGTTTGTACCGCCACGCACACGTCCGCGAGCTTGTATCGTCTCACGTGTGTCTCCATCCAACTCGAGTTGACTTCTGGCACCGCTCTCAGCGCCGCCGCTGACGCTTTGACTACGAAATCGTTCACGCTAATCTTTTTTGCGTCTTTTTCCTTCTCTAACAACGCGTTCATTCGCGCGCGGGTGGCATTCACCGCGTCCATGTTCACGTCCACGGTGAGATAAAAGTGCGGCACGGTTTGCTTCGATTCCGTGAGCCTCTTCGCGGTTATTTTCTTAATCGTAGAAACTGGCACCTCTTCGTATTCTGGAAAGTATATAGACGCGTCGAATTCTCCTGCAGATTGTTGTTGTTGTTGTTGCTGTTGCGCGGAAGATTTCACGTTGGCCACGCCGCCGCTGGCGACGTACTCCAACACGTCTAAATTCGTGACTCTCCCGTTTGGACCTCTACCTCGAATCTTCGTATAATCCACGCCTTTTTCCAGCGCTGTCTTCCTCGCCAACGGCGAAATGAACACCCGAGTCTCGTTCGCACCCCTCGTCGCGAACGAAGACGAAGACGAAGACGAAGACGTGCTCGCGCTCGCCGACGCCGCTACTCTCTCCTCCTCTTTTCTCGTCTCCTCCGCTTCGCTACCGCTATCGTTAAAACTACCGCCGCTATCATCACCTCCGCCTTTTCCTCCAACGTACTCCTTAAAGCTCGCCACATCTTTCTCATCCTCCACCATGACTAACAAAGGCGTCCCGACGTCGATATCTTCCCTCCCTGCTTCGATTAAAATTTTCGCCACGAATCCGTCCTCCATCGATTCCATCTCCATGGTTGCTTTGTCCGTTTGAATCTCCGCGAGAACGTCCCCGGCGGAAACTTTTTGCCCCTCAGAAACGAGCCACGAAGTCACGCCGCCTTTCGTCATCGTCGGCGATAACGCAGGCATGGTGATTTCCTGGAACGACGAAGGCAGATCCGAGGAATACCGTCTTCTGAGACATAGATTCGGACGATGATTTTGATGAAACGAAGACGATCGGACATCAAATCTCATCCTCTTTTCGAACGACAACAACGACGGAAAGGAGGAAAGTATTCGACTTTTTGTCGTCGTTTCCGTCGTCAACAAACTCGTCGTCGAAAGAGTGCTGCTCAGATTGCGTCGCGCTGTAATCCTCGCGATCTGTCGCCGCGAAGACGAAAAGAACATTGTATTTTTTTTAAGTGTTTTTTGTAACGACTGCCAACCAATTTTCAGATCTCAAATGTACTTCTTTCTTATTACTAAAAAGCTACTAAGCGCGCGCGCGTATTTTTCTAGTGCTAAAATCGCTCTCTAATCAATACGAATCGCCTTCCTTTCTCTCGTTTTCCGCGGAGGTTTGAGTCGGTCTGGCGAAGCTGAATATTTGTGCTGCGAGGTTCTGCGATTCTCTCTGCGAGTGTTTTTGTTGGTTTCGATTAGACGTTTCGGAGGACTGCGAGCGTCCCGTTTTCATCGTCTCCTCCGACGCTTTGATCGAACCGAGAGGCATGATGAACCGCTCGCGATCGAGCTTTTCGGCGAGTTTTTTTGCTCGGAGTTGGTCTAAGGTGAGCGTTTTTGTTTCGCGGGAGTCGTCTTCGGTCTCGTCGGCGCGGTCTCCCTTTCCGCCTCGTTGGCCTCGGCCGCGACCTCCGCGGCCGCCTTTGTTTCGAAAGTCGTCGTCCTCTCGCGGCGGAGGAGGTCCCCGTGCGAGTTTGAGAATTTTGGAACGCTCTCTTTTCGCCAGGATTTCGTGTTGTTCTTTCTCTTTTTCTAGCGCGTTTGCGTTATTCTTCTCTTCGTCGTTCGATCCGCGCGCGTTTCCTGGTTTCGAGCTTCGTTGCTTTTGTTGTTGGTTCGATGCGGCGACAGGTAGTGGCTGAGAAGGTGTCGACGGTGCACCAGTGACTGCTCCTTTTTTCGGAGGAAGCCTCGGTTTCGCTCTCGATGGTTGCATCTCCTCTTCCTCTTGTTCTTCTTCGTCCTCGTCGTCGTCGTCGTCGTCCTCGCGCTCTCCCGCGCGACCGCGTCGTCGCTCCCTCTCCAACTCTTTCCTCGCCGCTCTTTCCCTCTCCTTTCTTTCCATCTTCTCTTTTCTCTCCGCCTCCTCTCTTTCCTTCCTCAATTCTTCCTCTTTAACTTTCCTCTCCTTCTCGAACTGTTTCCACGTCTCGTCGTCGAACGGCTGAAACTTTGGCGCTTTACCGACATCTCCCAAGGAAAACCCGTCGTCCGCGAACCGACTCGCCGCTTTCATCCGCATCTTCTTCTCAAACTTCTCCTTCAATTTCTGGACTTGGCCGCCGAGAATTTGGAAATTCGCGTCGGTATCCGCGAAAACCACGTCTTCGTTCGTCCTCCCGAGAGCGGAACCCCCAGAAGTAGCCTCGTTCAGATCTTTCACCAAAACCTTCGTCCCCGGCGTCAACTGTCGTTCCCATCGAGCTCGCGCTCGCTCTACGCTCGACCATCCAAGTCTTTCCAGAATGACAATTTCCGAGTACCCATCCGTTGCGGTCACTTTCAACATCCTCCTACTATTCGTGCTCTTCTCTTTGTCCTCCTCAAAGTCGTCAAAATCTAACTCGTTCGCTTTCCTCTCGTCGTTCATTCGCGCTTGCGATACGTCTCTCGCGTCAACTATTTGCCACACGAATGGACCTTCCAAATTTCGTTTCAATCCTTCCTGCGTTTTATTCGGCACAGACGGTAAGAATACCCTCTCCTCGTCGTCTGAATCCTCGTCCTCTGAATCGTCCTCCTCTTCGATGAAATCCATGTTCAAAATCTCTCGTTCGATGGTGTCTCTCGATGTCGTAGTAAACGTCAGCTTTTTCTCGTTCACTCGCCACCCGTTTTCTTTCAACCACTTTGAGGTCGCAGAAGAGGCTGACGCTTTCGAAGAGGAAGAATCTCTCGTCATCCTCGAAAAAGTTGTCGTCGTCGTCAGAGGCACTTCTTCTTTTTTATCACTCGCGGGCGAGAAACGTGATGGTCTTTTTGTGCATGTTTTCGCGCGATGATGATTGTGCAGGCACATTCCATTTGCTTCACTTTTTTCCCCAGAGCGGCTTCGAGGCACCATTTACAAAGACACAAAGAATAACACTCATGGGTGTTCGCGGAGGACAAACGACGACACGAAAACGAGCGAACAACAGAAGGTCCTCGGTAACACCGACGCCTCCGCCGAATTTAATGGCTCCAGATTCAGAGGACGAAGAGGAAGAGGAGGACGACGACACCACGACGGGGAAAACGACGAGAAGGAACACGACTTCGAATTTCAAAATTCATCGACGGAATGGTGGTCGACACGATGGAGGATCGATCTCAACCGCGGTCGTGTTAACGCTCGCGTGTGCGTTCGTTTGTGTTGGTGTGTTTCTGCAAGCGAGAACGGTCGCGAAAATCGTGAAAGGATCCGGAGTGAGAACAACAACAACAACTGAAAAGTTGGATCCGTCGATAGGGAAAGAAGTGCAAAAGATGAAGGAAAAAATGGACGCGCAGCGCAAAGAGATGGACGAAATGAAGAAAGTGGTGAACGAGGAGAAACCGTGGGAATTTGCGATGCAAAAGACGATAGACGCGTGGTATGAAGGGAGCTCCGGGAAGAATAGTAAAGGATCCTGGTTTGGCGTGGGGAAGAGGAAACACGCTTCGTCGTCTTTGCCGCCGTGGCAGGCGAAGGACGAAGAGATTGAAAAAGCGACGGCGCAGTTGAGAGCGGATTTGGAGGATGTGAAGTTGAAGTTAGCGAAGAGAGGTGTGTCGACGCAAACGTCCATGCAAAGAATGACGCACATGTTGGCGGATAAGACGGGTTTGGTGGATTACGCCAGCGTGCACGGTGGCGGGAGGGTGTTGAAACACTCGACGTTGTCCCCGTTGGTCGCCAGAGAGAGCGGGCCGATTACCGCGATGTTGATGTACTTTCGAGGGAAAGCGGCGCCGCACCCGAAATCGAACGAGTGGTTGTTGAAACAAACGTTAGAACCGCCTGGGGATTGTTTAGCCTTAAGAGGTACGAAAGGGTACGTGGACGTGCATTTGAAGGAGAAAATTACGGTGTCTGGATTTACGTTGGAACACGTGAACCCGTTGATTGCGTATGATCGATCGTCCGCGCCGAAAGAGGTTAAATTAGGCGCGTGGGGGATGTTTCCGAAAGTTACGACGAGGAGTAGTACTAGCGATGATAGCAACGATAATACCAACAATGACTACGTTGATGTTAAGAAAATGTCGTGGAGATACGAGGAGTTTGGAAACTTTACGTTTGACCCGACTCACGCGGACGGCGTGACGACGTTCACGTTTAGCGAGGACAAGATAGTCGGCACGACCGATCGCGTGCGCTTCTCCGTGGACTCTAACCACGGTAACACGAAGTGGACGTGCGTGTATAGATTGAGAGTCCACGGAAGCAAGAACAAATGATGATAATAATAACATTTTTTAATAATACGAAAGTATTTAATAATACGAAAGTATTGTATATGCTCTTAATTATGTAAATCGTCGTCATCATTACAGACTATACGCGTGCTATGTAAACGTTTGTTTCTCTCTCGTAAATATGTATATATAAAGATGTCTAAAGTACAAAAAATCCTCCTCTTCTTCTTCTTCTTTTTCTTCTCTTCTTAAGTTTAAAACAGAGCGGTCTTCTTCATTATGCGAAAGAACTCTTCCTCGTTCACCTCCCCGTCTCCATCTCTGTCCGCCTCTTCGATCATCTCTTGCAACTCCTCGTCCGTCATCGTCTCCCCTAACTCCTTCGCCACCCTCTTCAAATTCTTGAACGAAATCTTCCCGGTATCGTCGTCGTCGAACAGTCTAAACGCCTTCAATATTTCCTCCTTGCCGTCTCGCTCGCCCATCTTCGCCGTCATCAGTTTTAAAAAGTCCTCGAACGTAATCGTCCCCGATCCGTCTTTATCCACCTCGTGCATCATTTTCGCGATTTCCTCTTTCTTCGGTTCAAATCCTAACGCTCGCATGGAGACTTTCAACTCCTTCGCGTCGATCGTTCCCGAGCCGTCCGTGTCGAATAAATCAAACGCCTCGCGGATTTCCTGTTTTTGCTCTTCGGTTAATCCTGTCGAGGATGAAGATGAAGTGGTGCCTTTTTTCGCCTTTAAAAGAGAGAGAGAGAGAGAGAGAGAGAGAGAGAGAGAGAGAGAGAAGACGTTTTGGGGTCAGTTTATATACACACACACACGAACAAACATAAACGCAATCACTCGCTCGTCCGTTTTATCTTTCGCGCGCGACACAAACACACGCACAAAAGACATCACATTTTAAAAATTGACGGGGAAGAACGAGTCGAAGAAAAAGTCCGTTGACTCTCTTCCCCGATTTATAAGAAAATCTTCAATCACGCGAGAAAGAAGAGAGAGAGAGAGAGAGAGATGAACGCAACAAAAACGAAAAGAATACAAAGAACAACACTTGCACATCGTCGTCTGTATATCGTCGTCGCAAAACTTACCATGATGGTCTTTTATGTGTGTGTGTATTCAGAGGCGCGCGAAGCAAACGAAAGAGATTGAGATTTTCTTCTTACTGGAGTAAAGAAAAATTTTCTTTTTTTTGTGAAGAGAGAGACGAAGAGACGAAAAAACATCAAAAATGGCAGCCAAAAACGAAAAAAATTCAAAAATTTTACTCTTTTTGCTCTTTTTTTGCGCTTTGGACGGGAGACCGAAACACCTACAAATTTTGGGACACTTGCACGCACACAGATATTCTATACATTTCTTTAGTCTAAAAATCTCTTTGTGTTTTGTGAGGTGATTTTATACACACAGCGCACACAAAAACACGCGGAACAGAAGAGAGAGAGAGAGAGAGAGAAGTTTGAGAGGGAGAGAGGAACGTGTTGGCGTTTTTTTTTATCTTCTTCTTCTGTTGCTGTGCTTTTGTTGTGTCGTTTGGACGGAGAAAGAGAGCGCGTCATTTTGAATTTTCGTTCGTTCGTTCGTTGTTTCCCCATTGCATCATCATCATCTCGAGACGAGACGAGAGAACGACAGTGTTATTAACAACAACAACTCGAGAGAAAGAGAGAAAGAATAAAAGAGATTTGCGGGTTTGGGCGCGCGTTTTTTGTCGATTTCTTCTGCCGCGCATCACTTTCATCATCGATAGAAGAAGAAGAAGAAACATCTAAAAAAAATGCCACCGAAGAAGACCACCACCACGGGAGGAGGAGGAGGAGGAGGAGAAAGAGGACAAATAGGAGGAGGAGACGCGAACTTGAAGCAAAAGTCACCGGCGGAATTTTTCCAAGACAACAAAGGCATCGCCGGGTTTGAAAACGCGGGGAAATCGTTATACACGACGTTGAGAGAATTCATCGAAAACGCGTTAGACGCGGCGGAGCACATCGGGGTTCTGCCGCAAGTGGACGTGTTAGTGGAAGAGGTGACGCTGACGCAGTACGAGACGATGATTGGATTGGACGCGCACGTGAGGAAAGACGATACTTTATACGACGATTTTGAGACGGAAAAGGCGAGAGCGAAACGGTTGGAGAGAGAAGCGAAGGTGGAGATGCAACTCGAGAAGGCGGCGGCGGCGAATGCGAACAAAGGGAAGAAAGGAGGCGGTCGCGGGAACGCGAACTCCTCGAAAGGCGAAGAGAAGAAGTCGTATTTTAAAATCACCGTGAAAGATAACGGGAAAGGTATGGAACACAGCGACATACCGAACATGTTGGGGCGAGTATTGTCTGGGACGAAGTACGGGGTGAGACAAACGCGAGGGAAGTTTGGTTTAGGATCGAAGATGGCGTTGATTTGGTCGAAGCAAACGACCGGGTTGCCGATTCGAGTGAGGAGCGCGCAGCCGGGGCAGAATTTCGTCTCGGAATACGTATTGGATATCGACATCGAGAAGAACGCCCCGAACGTGCACAAAGAGGAGAAGAAACCAAACACGACGAAATGGCACGGCGCGGAGTTGTCCGTAACGATTGAGGGAAATTGGACGAGTCATCGACAGTACGTGTTGGCGTATTTGAGACAATTGGCGATTGTGACCCCGTACGCGGCGCTTGGGTTTCGGTACATCTCTTCCCACGCGGCTGGGAGCGCCGCGGCTAGGAATCAAGACATTCAGTTACACTTTGCGAGAAGAGCGGAGGTTATGCCGCCGTTACCGAGAGCGACAAAGTATCACCCGAGCGCGGCGAAAGAGAATCAGTTGTTGGTGAAAGATTTGTTGTCGAATACGAGAGAGAAGACTTTGAGTGGTTTTTTCAACAAAGAGTTTACGTGCATCAACCGCGAGCACGCGAACCGATTGTCGAGAGAATTAGGGGCGGGATTTTCCGCCAGCATGCACCCGAAGAACGTTTCGGACAAGCAAGGCGCGAGAATTCAACAGCTGTTAGCGTCGGCGAGATTTTCAGATCCAAGCGGAGAGTGTTTATCCCCCGCGGGGGAGTATAACTTACGTTTAGGGGTCATGAAAGAACTCGGCCCGGATTGGATCGCGTCGTACGCGTCTCCAGCTTTGGCGTGTGGAGGCCATCCTTTGATTGTGGAAGCGTGCGTGAGTTTAGGTGGAAGAGACGTGAAACCCGGGTTCAACGTCTTTCGATTTGCCAACCGAATTCCGTTGTTGTTCGAAGGCGGCGCCGACGTGGCGACGAGGTGCGTACAACGTTTGAATTGGACGACGTATAAGATCGACAAGAACAACGACAAGATTGGCGTGTTCGTTTCCATAGTATCCACGAAAATTCCATTCAAGGGTACGTCTAAAGAATACATTGGAGACGAAAACGCGGAAATTGCCGAGGCAGTGGATAAAGCTATCAAACAGTGCGCGGCGCAGCTGCGAGGTAAAATCGTTCGCGCGCAAGCGTTGAAAGATCGACGCGCGAGGAAGAAGGCGTTGACGAAATACGTGCCGGATTGTTGTAACGCGATTTTTACTATGATAGCGTCCGCTGCGGATGCGGAAACGTTACCTCACGAAAGAGCGAGGAATTACGACGAGAAAGAAATGTTATGGCCGGTGGATGTTCAGTGGGAGGAGGAAGCGACGCAAAAAGCGCGAACGCGAGAGATCACGGCGGAAATTTTACAAAAACGTTTAGAAGAGTGCGTGGAAAAGATCGATAACGAAGAAGCTTTGGAATTTTCCATGCAACAAAACAAAGACGGGTTAAAACAGGACGTGTTTTTGAACCCGTTCAGTAGTTTTGCGCACGAGTACGAACCAGAGCTTCGTCCGGGAGAAAGCGGCGTCGCGTTTCGATTGTTGAAGAAGGCGCGACTGATTGCCTAATAATACTACGTAAAGTACGAAGAGAGAAGTATATTTTTAGCTACTATTTAGACCGTTAATAATATTGATCACAAACAAACACTACTAATATGTTTAAAGTTATACATGTATACAGAGCTCTATAACACCACTACTAACGACGCCGTTTTTTCCTCTTTTCCTCTTACCAAGCGCCCGGCGCGTACTTGGTCGGATTGACGTAGTTCTCGTATCCCCATCTCGTGTCAATCGCAAACGGCTCGGAAATCTCCCCGGGTCCATCCGCGGTAATTTTCGAAAGTTGAAACTTGTTCATCATCTGCTTATCTCTCATCACGCAACTCAACAGCGCCGATTTCAGAAGCTTCTCCGCCTCTTGCTCCGTCATTTCCTCCTTCCAACTCTCTCTAAACAGCGGTCTCGCTAAATGGTTCCCGAACCCCGTCGCCACGTGATCGTCCACGTAGTGCTGCCCAATCATCCCCACGCACCCTAAAAATGGTTTCTTCTCCACGTAATCCCACCCAGAGATAACTAACGAGTTCCACAACGGGTCAAACTTGTTCCGTCGGTTATACATCACGCGAACGAGGTAGTTATAAATCTCCTTCGGCGTTCTCGGACACTCGTCGTCTTGACAGAAATCCGTCATCTCCAACTCGTCCAACAAGGTTGAAATGTAATCAAAATCCGATAACTCTCCCGTAAACCCAACAACTGTATATTTCCCGACCAGTTTCATCCGTTGGATGCTTTTGTACCGTTTGGTCGACCCGTAGCACGCGAGCGTATCGCACGCCATCAAGACGCCGTCTTTGTACTTGACCGCGAGAACGGACGTGCCGGTCACGTACGGCGTTCTGTTGTTGTAATAATCGGAGAGAAAGAGAGGTCAGTTTTCTACTCGGTTTTATGCGCGTTAAATGATACAAAAGCGACGAGTATTGAAAGATTACGTTGTCTCCGCTTTTTCCGCGTCGTCGTCTCATTCGTCCTTTGAACGAACACTCGTGAGAAGAGATCTCGAGAAATCTCTCTCTCCCTTCTCACCACGCGCGCGTAAAGCATAACAAACGGCCAAACGAACCGCTTTTACTGAGGTCGCCCGTCGAAGAACAACAAAAGATCATCGAGAGACGGGAAAAAGAGGAAGAATAAAACGCACTGCGTCCTCGTCATCACCCCGACGTTGGGATCGATCGAGAACGGTCTCCCTTTCGATCCTTTCCCGAGATGAGGTATATTTTTCCGTAAATCGTACTCGCGTTTGACTTCTTCGTCGTATGCGGGGTCCGCGCCTCTCGGGACGACGCCTGGGCCGATGGAGGAGGAGTGGGACGTGCGCGATGGAATCATTTTATGAGTATTCGTAGTAGCAGTAGTGTGCGCGCGAAACGTACGTTTTGTCTGTCGTATTCGAGGGAAAAAATGAAGGCAAAAGCTCTAGTTTAGGGTTTTAGTCAAAACCCTAAACACAAAAAAAAAAGCTTCTCTCCGTGTGGGGAAAGCGCAGCACTTACTTGCGAAACCTCTTCGTACTCGCGCGCGTTTCGCGGTGTTGTTGTTTGTGATTTTCGCATTTATATCGTTAGTCGTAGTGGTGGTTTTTATCGTAATCGTGTTCTTGTTCTTGTTTTAATACCACTTTATACTGTGTTAATGAGTGGTGATATTGCGGAAGAGTTTGAAGCGTTCGCCCCGATGGAGGATATCCCCACGGGAACGAATGCTTTCAACAACACGAAAGAAGAAGACAACAAAGAGGAGAAAAGCAACATGGGAAGCCGAAAATCATCCGCCCTGGACGAGCTCAACCAAGACGGGTATTTCGGCCACGCGGACGGGAACTGGATCGAAGACGACGCCGCGCCTTTGGTTTTAATGCAAAAGAGTTCAGGCATGGACAGTCCGACGTTAAAGGAGGATTTGAGAGAACTGTGGAATTTTTACGGGAGGAAAATCGTGGTGTCGATGCTCGCGGTTGGGATTTTGATCGCATCAATCGCGATTATTTCGATGCAAACGACGACGAGGACGTCGTCACCGAATGGAGATACGCATAAAAAATCGCCGTGGGCCGGGTTCGATATCTCGCCGGCGGAGTTGCGATGGTATTGGGGGTATGCGTGGGAACGGATTCCGAGCGAGTGCGCGATGCCGGAAGCGCCGTACGAAACGGACGATATCGCTTTTTCAGACGAGGATGGGAATGAAATCGACGGTATTTTGGGGAAGAGAGAAGGGAATCGAGTGAATGGGATGGTGAACGGGATATCATCGGACGAAGAGGCGATGTTCGCGGGGACGGGGAGATCGAGACGAAGGGCGTTGGATATGGTGTTTTCGAACGCGAAAAGATGTCCGTTGGAAACGATTCAGTGTGGTTTTAGCGGGGCAGTGAGCGTTAAACCGCAATCGTTCGGAACGTGTGCGATTGTCGGACCGGCTATTTATAAAGGGATGAACATGGGACCAAAGATTGATCAACACGACACGGTGATTCGACTAGCGAGTATGCCGAACGAAAAGTTTAAGAACGATTTAGGCGCGAAGACGAGCGTGATTTACGCGACTGGGGAGCAAACGAACGCGGACGATAGTTACACGCCGTTTGGACCGGTGAATTCGAAAACAGCGGTCAGAGATGGGTGGGTTCCGGATAAATTTTGGATCGTCGAGGACGAGAAGCACCAAGAGGGCGAGTTGGACGGCGTCAACGCGCACGACGGGAAACCGGTGTTGTGGGTGAACAGACCATTTCCATCCGCGACGAAACGGAACTACGATTCCGATTTACAAACCTTCGATTTTCGGTTTTTCGTGAACCGCGTATTAGCCGCCGCGCACGAAAAAGAAGACATGAGCGATGCCTGGTTCACGTTAGGCGCCGACGACGACATTCCGGACACGTACAAAACCCAAGACCACTACGCGTTACTCTTCAACGTCATGTTCTCCGGTTTGTGCGAAAGTATTCACGCGTATGGGTTTGGATACCGACCGTTGAACTCCGAGGACGAAACGCTCGCGGTATCTCAGGCGTATTACGACGATAACCCCGCCACGAAAGCGCACTTTGCGTTGTTATCCGATAGCTGGAACACTTCGAAACGAGACGCTTTGTTAGCGAAAGCGTTGATGACGAATAATACCATTTGTTCCTACGGCGCGAGTTAAGATGAAGATTATGTTGATAATAATAAAACACAAAAGCGCTTTTAAATAGGACTATCGCATAATCATCACGTTCGCACTTTCAAAAGCATCATCAAAAGCACTCGATGACTCCGCGTTCATTTTTCTCGCAGAGAGAGTCAAAATTACACCTCTGAAAAATCTTCAGTAAATGCGTCCTCGCGTTTTGCGTTCAGCAGCGGAAGCAGCAGCGGCGGCGGCGGCAAAACGACGCGCGCTACCAGTAAATCCAACAACAACAACAACAACAACGCGAAGTATTGCTGCGATGTACGCCTCTCCTTCTTCGTCTTCTTCCTCTAAAAGCATCCGTTTTTCCGGCGGCGAATTCGTTCGTTCCCGAAAAGCGAATTCCAAAAGACTTCCCCGCTATGCTGCTGCTCTTACTGCGGCTCGCTTTTCTGCGCGTGGGACCACCATCGAGGAGGACGAGGAAAAAGAGGAGCAAATGAAACACCTTCGAATCGATCAAAAAGGAATAGTTTCCGACGCCGGCGTCTACACAACCAAAGAGGAGAAAATGTTCCTTAAAAACGCCATCCAATTAAAAGGAGGCAAAAATGCCTTCATTTTAGGCATCGAAACGTCCTGCGACGACACCGCGTGCGCGATTGTCACGAAATCCGGCCACGTAGTTTCGGAAGCCATCAAGTCGCAAGTGTCCATACACGAAAATTGGGGCGGCGTGGTACCAACTTTAGCGAAAGAAGCGCACCAAAATGCCATCGATGATGTCGTGGAGGAGTGTTTGCGCAAAGCCGGGGTGACGGATATCGGGAAGCAAGTGAGCGCGGTGGCGGTGACGGTGGGTCCTGGGTTGTCCATGTGTTTGAGAGTTGGGGTGAGGAAAGCGCAGAAAATTAGCGGGGAATACGGGATACCAATCGTTCCGGTGCATCACATGGAAGCGCACTGTTTGGTGGCGAGAGTGAAGGAGGAAGAGTGGAACGCGAATAGCGAGGAGGAAGAAGAAGAAGAAAATGGGGGGGTTGCGAAGTTCCCGTTCGTCGCGTTACTCGTGAGTGGTGGGCACAACGTGCTGTTGAAAGTAGAAGGTGTCGGGAGATACACCATATTAGGTCAAACGTTAGACGACGCCATAGGTGAAGCGTACGATAAAACCGCGCGACTTCTCGGTTTGCCCGTCGGCGGCGGCGGCGGTCCGGCGTTGGAAAAGTTAGCCAAAGAGTACGAAGAGATAGTTTTAGAACCGCGACGAGAACAGTGCAGAAAGGAAACGGAACAGGAAGCGCACATAACGGACGAGGTGTTTGAGAAAATTGTTCGAAAAAAAGTGAAGAATCCAATCAGATTTACCGTCCCGTTGCGAAAACGCAAAACGTGCGATTTCAGTTTCGCCGGATTGAAAACCAACGTCCGATTGGCCATCGAAAAGCACCTCGGCGCGGTCGTCGACGAGTCGAAACCAGAACAGAAAGTGTTACCTTCCGAAAACTGGGACGGCATAGAAAACCGAGAAACGCGCGCCGCCATCGCGCACGCGTTCCAAACCGCCGCGGTAACGCACCTCGAAGACCGCGTTTCACGAGCTTTGGAATGGGTGGAATCCGACGGCGTCTCGCCAACCTGCCTCGTCGTCGCCGGCGGCGTCGCATCCAACCAAAAAATCCGAAAAAAGTTACTCCAAATCGGTGCAAACCATTCCATCGACGTCGTCTTCCCAAAGCCTTCCTGGTGCACCGACAATGGGGTCATGGTCGCCTGGGCCGGCATCGAAAGACTCAACTTAGCCTTAGGCGTGGAAAAACCCGTCCCGAGAAATAGCGAAGCGTTTGCGAAAGACGAAAAGGACCGAGACGTTCAGGTGCGGTTAAAACCGAGATGGCCGTTGGGTGAGATGGATGAGAGAGCGATCGGTGAGGTGAAAAGTAGTAAAGTGAGCAAGATGGCCAGGCCTTTGGGGAGCAGCGACTGATCAAAGCAGATTGATGATGACATTGTTGTAGTATTAATTGTATAGTAACTTCCTTCACAAATTCTTCCCCTAAAAGTCATCATCATTTAAGAGAGAGAAAGAGAGAGAACGGTGGTCTCTCTTTCTCGCTCTCTCTCATTTCGACGATTTCGACGACGATTTCTTTGACCACGAGGCGTTGCGCTTTTTGCGCCGCTTCTTCTCTCTCCTATTATCGCAAAAGTCTTCGTCACATTCGATTCGGAAATCATCAATTTTCGCCGCCAAAAACGACGTCCCCGACGACGACAAAAACGACGGCGACGGCCACGAAGGCAGCACAAAGACCGATACAAATAAGGAGGAAGAGAAACAGAAGTCTCTCTTTTTCAATGAGCAGCGTGCCGTCGGGGGCGATTGGCCCGAGGGATAACAATAACAACAACGACCTTTTACCGAGGCATTCGCTCGTCCAACCACCAAATGTGGAAATCGACTACCAAAAATTCGAGAGCGAGTACCTCGTCCATGCGATTTCAATCGATCGAACGAAAGTCTCGAAAGCGACGAAAATCTTGAGAGGTTTTACGCTCGAGGAGAGAGGAATACAAGACGTGGTTTTGGACGAGACAGATCCGGAGAAGAGGAAGAGATTGATTTTGTTGAAGCGAGAGAGCTTCGCGGCGAAAGCGGTGGCGGATTTTTTACCGGAGGATGTGAGGAAGAGGTTAGAGGACGAAGTTGGAATTTCGTTGGTGAGTGGTGATGGCAAAAATGACGAAGACAACGAAGGGGTCGTGAAAGAGCACAGGATTACGTTAGATTATAAATATCACACGGCGGAGTACGTTTTGAAACAGCTCTTGCCAGACGGGATGGAGACGCCGAGCGCGTTTGAACAGGTGGGGCACGTGGCACACGTGAATTTGAGAGAAGAGTTTTTACCGTATAAATATACGATTGCGAAAGTTATCGCGGATAAGAATTCGAGAATTCGAACGGTAGTGAATAAAGTAGGCGCGATTGATTCGATGTTTCGAGTGCCGAATTGGGAGTTGTTATACGGCGACGCGGATTTGAAAGCGACGGTGAAGCAACACGGGTATTCCTTCGAGGTTGATTTTGGTAAAGTCTATTGGAATTCGAGGTTGGAGACGGAACATAAACGGTTGGTGGACGTGGAGTTTAAGAGAGGTGAGGTGATTGTAGATGCCATGGCCGGGGTTGGGCCGTTCGTTGTTCCAGCGGTGAAAACGAAAGGGTGTCGAGTCTACGCGAGCGATTTGAACCCGGACTGTTTCGAGATGATGCAAAAGAACGTGAAATTGAATAAGATTGAAGACTCGGTGAAATTATACAACATGGACGCGAGAGCGTTCATCAAATCGTTGTTAGAACCGGCCGCGGGAAAGAGCAGTGATGATGCGCCCGAGGAGATGTGGGCCCGCGAACTCTCCGCGTACGAGCAAGAGTTGAAAAAATTTCGAGAGAAGATAAAAGCGAACGAAAACGGAAACGAGGAGGACGAGAAAGAATCCGAAGATAATAACACGAAGAAGAAATCAGAAAAGAAACGCAAAAGATTAGAGGAAACGTCGGTACCGAAACCAAACTGGGCGGCAATGACCGCACGGGAGGAGGCAAAGAATACATCTGTGCCCCCAAGCGGAGCGACATTCGATCACATCGTCATGAACCTCCCGGCTACCGCGGTGGAGTTTCTCGATTGTCTCAAACACTCGTTCGATCGAAAGACGTGGGAGAATAGAAAACTCCCAACTGTACACGCCTACGCGTTTCGACCGCCAGGACATACCGATCGAGACGTCATTTCCCGAGCTGAAGGTCACTTGGGATGTCCGATTAAAAATGCGAAAGTGTTCGAGGTTCGAGACGTTGCGCCGAACAAAGCGATGGTGTGCGTCTCGTTCCAGATTACCGAAGAGCAAGCGTTTGGTTCTTCGCCTAGTTAGTTTAATACATAATATTCTATTCCTATTATTATCTCTACCTGACTATTAAATCTATTAAATGCCCTCTGGTGGCGTCTCGCGCGGCGTTCGGCAGGCGCGCAAAACTGCCGACGAAGGCGACGTGCGCATCTGGGCGACAGAGAATGACTTCTGCGACGTCGTCTGCTCTCGATGTGTTCTTGGCGTTGTATTCCTCGAGGATGCTCGTCCACGCGGCGTTCGATGGGTCGATGTAGATGGCGTAGTTGTCGCCGCCGTTGTCTCCTTTCTTCTTCGTTGTTGTTGTCGTTTTGGGCTCCTTCTCGTCTTTTTTGTCTGACGACGATGAAACGACGACGAGTTTTAATGCAGCGCCTTTAGGTAACATTTTTCGAGCTTCTTCCAGAGCATCTTCGGCTACGTTCACCGATGACGACGTTATCGCAAAGAATTGGCACTCGAAGTTGCTGTTTGAACCACCTAAATCGATCGTAGAGATAGTGCCTCCTCCTTCGTCGGCGTTTATTAACGCACAGTGCGGGATGCGTTTCCCCACGGCGAGGACGTTCGGATTTGTCGCTTTGACGCCTTTCGCGTACGAAAATCCAAGCTCCTCGTTGAGAAATTTCAACTTGAGCGTCTCTCCCGAGGTGCCACACAACCGTTTCACCGCTTCGCGACGGTACTCTCCCAATGGATTCTTCTTATCGTTTTCGAGAAGAACCGTTTGCATGCGTCCGGCGCTCAAGATTTTTTCAAACGCAAACGATTTCAGCGCTTGGGGCACGGGCAACGCGTTGGATGCGAAAACGAGCGCATCGAGCGCGCGAGGTTCTAAACCTAAAGCTCTTGGTATCTCTAAAACGCGTTCGTAATTGCTCACGCTTAACGTTTTGTTTTCCGAGGCTATTTTTTTTCGTTCGTTTGCGTACGAGTTGAGCAGCGAAGAGGACAACGCGTCGTCATCGCATTCATTTTGTATCGCAATGGCGAGTTTCCACGCTAAATTGTGCGCATCTTGAATCCCAGTGTTCATGCCAAAACCACCGGCGGGAGGGAAGGCGTGCATGGCATCCCCGGCGAGGATAATTCTTGGCGCTCGTTCTTCGTCAATTACGACATTCGCCACCGTCGCGTCCATCGTCCACGATTTTACGTCGAGTACTTCGATATCGTCAACCGTAACACCATTTTTATCATCAACATCAATACCACCACCACTAATCGCGTTTCGAACAAACATCTCGCATTTTTTCTTCGTAAACATTTCTTTAAAATCCTGAACTGGCGCGTGGTACGGCAACTGCAACGCGAATTCTCCCTCGCGCAAATCGTGCGCGACGACAACTCCTACGATGTTTTTATTGAACACGAAATACAACATCGCTTCGTTACTTTTCTCTTTAATTCTCTTCGCCAGCGAACGACTGACAAAGTGAATATTACCTAACGTTTGCGTCGGGAAAGATGTGTTGGTTCCTTTTTTCTTCGTTTCTCTACCCTCACTATTCAATGTTCTCGCCACGACTGAACTCGCCCCGTCGCACGCGACGACGTATTTCGCCTCGAACACTTTGCCTGATTTCAAAGTCACTCGGCACCTGTTCTTACTCCCGCCACGCCCGCTACTCGAACTCTTTACGCTACGACTACTCAACATCACCCTCTCTACTCGAACAACCTCGTCGCCTCTCACGAACGCGTCGTCATCATCATCGTCGTCATAATTCTCCCTCCTCTTCTTCGCCTTCTCCAAAGCGTTCTCCCACAACATCGGCATCAACCTATGTTGCGGGAAATGCGCCACCCCTTCCGTCGACGCCGTCGTCTCCCCCATTTCCATCCGTTCCGTTGCAAAGTGATCCACAGACCCTAATTCTTCGTTCTTTTCGTCTAGGATACCAGTCACGTACCTAAAATGCCGCCAGTTTACGACATCCGACATTTCCTCTCTCACGCGCGAAGCGACAGAAGTTGTTTTCTCACCAAATCCGAACGCGTTTCGGTCTCTTAAAATCTCCATCGTTCTTCTGTTGATAAAGTGCGCTTTCGGGTGTTTCGACGGCCCGTCGTTCGAGTATCTCTCAATGAGGAGAACGTTTTTCACATCGAACGAGGATAACAAGGCGTGCAACGCGATTCCAGTTGGTCCTCCACCGACGATGACGACGTCTTTCGGTACGTCTTGAAAAGCGTCGTCAGTGACGTTCCCCGTGACTTCTTCGTCATCTCTGGTCGACTTCTCGTGCGAAAACAAAGACGACGACGAGGAGAACTGTCTTCTGTATTCGCTCATAAAATAACAAAAAGGATGATTTCTTCGACGTTTGCGAGAGAGGAACGCCGCGACCGCCGATCGAGCGGCGGTCATGGCGTTGCGCTTTTCCGAAGCGTTCTCTCTCTTAAAAGTGCCGCTTTTTCCCCACTTTTAGACACTTTAGATACAAAGGGAAGAGAAGAACGCTAAACGCTCGCTCTTTGGCGGTGGATGCGTCGTATATACGAAGAATAATGTCGACAACAAAAACCTTATCGGTCCGAATCTTCCAACATTTAGTCCCGTACGCGCGCGCGCAACAGTTACAACACGCGATTCATTGCGCGAGGAAAAATGCGTTCGTCCCGGATACGCTTTTAATTCTGCAACACCCTCCGGTCGTGACGGTCGGGAAACGAAGCGAAGTTGGCCTGAAGTCGATTAAAACGAGCGAAGAGAAGTTGAGAGAGTTGAAATGCGACGTAATTAAATCGGATCGAGGCGGCGACGTGACGTATCACGGACCCGGGCAAGTTGTCGTGTACCCCGTTATCCACTTGAGGGAGCAAAAATTGGGGGCGAGGAAATACGTGGAAAAGTTAGAAAACGTGATGATTGAAGTGGCGAAGAAATACGGAATTACAAACGCGAGAGGGCAAATGAAGAACGAGGAGGATGGGTCGGACATGTCTGGCGTGTGGGTTGGGAAGAAGAAGTTAGGTGCGGTTGGGGTGAAGATTAGCGGCGGCGTGACCAGCCACGGGTTCGCGCTGAATAGCGAGACGGATTTAGAGTTTTTCAGGGAACATATTTTGCCGTGCGGATTGAAAGGAATGGACGTGACGAGTTTGAAAGATTTAGTCGGGGAAGAAGTGAAGATGGAACGAGTGGAGGTGGAGATTGTGGACGCGTTTGCGAAGGAGTACGGGTACACGGAGGTGTACACGAGACGATGTTAGCGAGAGAAACGTAAAAAAGTAGAGATCGAGAGAGAGTGTACGATTATTTATTATATGTAAAACGTTGTTGTTGTAATATTAATACCAGTTTTTAGCACGCGTGGTACATATACCACACAGTAATACTTTCACATAACATTCTCCGTAAAATCCGTTATGAGCTTCTCGGTGACCTCGCGCAATTGTTCTCGCAGCGAACGGTCGCGAGAATGTTTTGAGCTCTGGAAAAAATTGCAGTCTGCCAAATAATACCCGGCGAAAAAGGTTGCGTCTTTATGGAACGCGGCGAAGCAGGTTGTCGATGCGCCTTCCTCGACGGTTTTTATGAATGGCTTCGAAAGCTTTCGCAAGAGCCGGCCTTTCCACCCATTTTCGTGCTTTTGACTCCCTTTCGTTTCGATCGCACCTGGATGGACTGAAAAGAACAAAATTTCGCTTTCGAAGGCGCGTCTCGAAGCAGCCGATAATGCTTGCATATCTCGGGTAAAGATAATCTGCGCGAGCTTAGATGTACCGTAGCTTCTTGCGGTGTCGGATTTTACGTGCGCATTTGCACCAGTAACTTTTGAGAAATCGATGCCTTTGCGATGCGTGAAAAAATGCACGTGGCTGCTCACCGAAACGACGCGAGCGCCGCCCACAGCTTTACGCATCAGAGGAAATAACTCTCGAACAATCATCGCGTGCGCCAGATAATTGACTTGAAACATCTGTTCGTGTCCGTCGACAGTTCTTTCGAATTTGTCGCCTCCCATTACGCCCGCATTGTTGACCAAAACATGTAAAGCGTTGAAATTCGATCTCACTTTCAAGCAAAACTTATGCACACTTTCGAGCGAACTCAAATCCAACGCGTACGCATAAGCGCGGGGTTCTGAATCTTTTGGTAACAGCGAATTCAACTCTTTCGTGATTTTCGATGCTTCTGCGATGTTTCGACACGCAAAAATGACGTGTGCTTGATGTTTAAACGCCGCAAGGGCTGTTTCTTTACCGATGCCGCTGTTCGCTCCAGTCACAATGACGAGTCTATTCGATAGGTCAATATCCTTCAACACGTCTTCTGGCGTGGATTTTGAAGAGAATCCCGTTGGTCCAGCCCATCCTTTTATCGTGCCTATGGGCCAGAAGCACCTCTGCGGTGGGGGAAACGTTTTCATAAAATGCGTTTTTTTTTCTCGCTCCTGTCTTGTCGCTTCAATTCTCCTCTTTTTTGCGAAAAAGCAAAATAATGCGTTTTTATTTCTGCCGCATATAAAAAGTATCTTTGACGCACAAATGCATTACTTTCTCTCTTTAATATCTCTCGTCCTTGTGTTGCCGTGCATCACAGCGCAAGTTATCGATGGTTCATCGACGAATGGTAACTTCTTAGAACGCGCGTTTGCGGAAATCAAAACCGTCGCAGAAGAATTTTCTAGATTTTCAACCAACAGCTCAGCTGTGTTTGGCGACGAATCACTCTTAGAAAAGCTCGCGAGATCACCACTCACAACGTCGTCTTCAAGCAGCAGTGGCGATGATGCATCTTCTTCGAGTGTAGAATCCAATTTGCAGAAATGGGTGGACGATAACAACGAGTGGTTGAGCTCGTCTTTTCTTTTGAGAGACTTGAGCGACTCGTTGAGAAGCGCCGTCGAAGTGTGCAGACCGGCGGCGTTTGCGGAACCAAAGTTGATTCCTCAAACCGTAAAGTTTCCCAGTTACTCGATTATTTTGAAAGGCGCAACGTGTGAACTCCTCGAGAATGGCGAGCGTCGGTGCGAGGACGCAAAAATTGAACGCTACCAATCCCCGACGAGAGTAATTCCCGAGCGCGTGTCCCGGGCGGAATATCGAGGTCCAACCTGTAACATCCAAGCGTGCTTGACTGCCGGCTTATTCCCTGGCAAAATTCCTACCTCAGAATTAAATGATGGCGAACTGCTCGACGATTTTACCGCCGTCGTTACCTCCCGTTGCGGAAATCCAACCCAAAGAGTACTCGGCAAGACGACGTTTTCGCTTCTCACCGTGCGTTGAAGTATTATTGTTTGTTGTTTGCAACGTCACTCACTATCGTTCACACTCATAACTTCCGTGTATTCACCCGCTAATCTCTCCACAATACCATCCACGTGCGCTAATCCAACTACCATGACGATTTTTTCCGCATCTTTTTCTCTCTTAATCGCATCTGCCATTTCGTCGTCTCTTTGATGCACCATAGCGGACACTATGTTCGGAAATTGAAATTGCATGTATTTCATCATTTGCGCACAGGCGTTCCTATTCTTCATCGCTTCCATGTAATCTTGCATCTCTGTTGAGTTAAATCCAGCTGCTGCCATTTTCTCAAACTCTGGAGGTAATGTCGGCCCGCCTTTTTTCTCCCCGTAGACAAACCAACGGTAAACGTCCGCGACCGATACGCTCTTCCTCAACGCCTTGAGCGTCTTGTTCACGTCTCGATCCGCGAGGACTAATCGCGCGTTCAATCGCTCAGCTTCCCTTATCGCCACCCGAAATTCTTCGCCCGGTTCCATCCCGCTCGATTTTAAAGACGCGTAAAACGCTTTCAACCCAATCGCTAAACACCGGTCCAGAGCGTTCAAGTCGCGGTTCGAGGAGACATTTTTTACGATGGCGAGAAAATCTCCCATGAAGCTTCTCTTCTTCTTTGTCTTCTTTGTCTTCTCTTCTTTGTCTTCTTTCATTTGCTTTTTCAGCTGCTCGAACCTTTCCTCGCACAGCTCGACTGCAACCACGTCCGGTTTCACCAATCGTATCAACTCCTCGGTTTCTCTCGCCGACGCTTTCGACACGTGCGAAGTCCCGACGAGAAATATCTCTCGCGCTTCGTCGTTTTTGCGTAAATGCGCGACAGTTTGTTGCGAATGATAAGAAGAACAAGACGTCGAGAGGATGGAGGAAACGAGGGAACGACGCGTGTTGTTGATGTTGTGAGTGTTGGAGCGCGAGAGGAAAAGTCGCAGCATCTCCGCACACCACCGATAGCGGGCTTTAAAGTGAAGAATGTGTTATGAGTTGTTTAGCAGTTAGTTAGTTGCTGGAGTCAAATCTAGTAAATATATCATTCTAATGTTTCTCTCTCTCTCTCTTCTCTCTCTCTCTCTCTCTCTCGTTCTCTCGTTCTCTCGTTATCTCTCGTTCTCTTTTTGTTCTCTCGTATTGTTATTTTCTTTTCTCGTGTTTAAGTCAATGCTGAAAACAGCAGACGACGACGGTGACGTTATCGCTGCTGCCTCTCTCCAACGCCTCTTGCGTCAACGCCTCGGCGGCTTCGCGACAGGCGTCTTCCGAGAATCGACCTCGCAAGACGGATCGACACAGCCTGACGGCGTCCTGGTCGCCGATGACGTCCCATAACCCATCCGTGGCGACGATGACGTTTTCGATTTCGTCGTCTAAGGTTACTCGAGCGACGTCTGGGGTCGCCGTGACGCCTTTGTTTTCTGGACGCTTAAAGTCGATGTCGCCAATGGCACGCGAGACGGCTAAAGCCGCGCGAACGTTGCGGCCTCGGTTTTCGGCGATGACGCGCCAGCAACCGCAGAATTCAACGCGGCCGCCTTCGTCGTAGACGCGCTTGCGCTCGCGCGGAAGCGAGGGTTTGTGATCTTCTGTTAAGGCTTTTGCGCGGACGTCGTGGTGGCCCACGGCGCGTTTGCCCACGACGATTCGGGTATCGCCGGCGTGCGCGACAAAGAGGTGGTTGGCCACGCGCAAGACGACCGAGGCTGTGGAACCGTCCCGTCTGTTTAAAGCTTTGGTACCGTCTAAGATTTCTTCGTCTAAATCGACAAACGATCGGATTAAGGAGCTCTTCACGCCGAGTTCAAACTGTTCGAGTTCGTGTTGCGGCGCGTCCGGCGCGATGCCGTTGGCGATGAACGCGCACTTTTCCAAGTGCGTGTGCATTTTCTCCTTGGCGTACGAGGCGGCCCAATCACCGTTGTGCCCATCGTACACGCCGATGTACTGTTTATCGCTGATTATTTGTTCTTGTTGTCCGTTGTTCATGTTGTTATAGTAGTTGTTTTGACTCCTTTTCCCGGCGCACTCGAATTTCCAATCTTCGATGATTGCGTAGCGATCTTCCATGTACGGTCGCTGTCCCTGCGCTTCGTACACGCCAAAAAGGACGCGCGCTGGAGGCTTCAAAGTTGCTTTGGGTTGTTTTTTTGCCAAAGTAGTCGCTTCATTCGTCGCGCCGTCTTCCGCAGATCGAACGGAACCGTCCGAGTGGCCGCTTCTATCCAAATTCGCTCCTCCGTCATTCTCGCTCGTTTGTTTCGATTTCGTCGTCGGCGAATCTACCTCTTTCCCTCCTTGTCGTTGGTTGTTTCGGTCGTGTGCTCCGACATCCACTTCTTCGTCCGTCATCAGCGCGTCCTCGTCGTCTGTGGCTTCTAAACTGCCCTCCGCGCTCGAACCGCCGCCCATAGCTGCCAAATCCGGTTCCGCCCCGTCCAACGTGACCATCGACCGAACTCTCAATAACTTTGAATCCATACCTTCGGCAGGGCTCGGCGCTCTCGCCGCGTGCGCATCCAACGCAACTCTCGCAACTGCCGAATTCTCCGCAAACATTGTCGTTTGTTCTCCACCACCGTTGCCGAACGCGTCGTGCTTCGGCGGTTTGCCTTCGTTCGCGTTACTACTAATAGCGTTGTTGTTATTATTATTATCATTATTATTATTATTGTTCGCGTTGTTATTACCGCTCACAACTCTCTTACTCTTATTCAAATCAAACGTCGCTTGGTTCAAGTAATCCAACCTTGTCGTCGGACTTTCGCCTAAACTATTCGACCCATTCGACGCGTTGTTCGCCATCATCATACCGATATCCTCGCCGCTCACTGAACCCAACTTGTTGTAGTTGTTATTCGTCGGCCTCAAGCTCTTTCTCTCTTTCTCGCCTTCTCTTTTCGGAAGGTCCGAGGACGAGGACGGACTGTGCGAGTACGACGGCGCGTTATCGTCGTTGTCAATGTGGGTTCGGTGATCGCTCTGAAACGGATTGTTGTAGTTGTTGTTGTTGTTGTTGTTGTTGTCATTCATGCTGTTCTCCGCCACCAACCGGTCTGCCGCAATAACTGCATTAGTATTAGTATTAAACTCTTCGTTGTTGTTGTTTTCCAACTTCTCCTTCTCTTCCTCCGCCGCCGCGAGTAAATCGCTGCGACTTCGTTTCCCTTGACTCGACGCGATGGATTGTCCGGAGCTCTCTCTTCTCATGGATGCAAAATCGACTGGAATGGGTTTAGTCTTCGTACTATTATTCGTATCGTTGCGTTCTTCTTCTTCTTTCTTCTCGTCGTCTTCTTTCCTCGAGAGGGGGGAAACGACAGCCGATGACGAGCGCAATCCTTCCCCGCGCGATGATGGATATTCTTCTTCAGACATATACTACTTTTAAAATAATACAGACTAATAAATACGTCGCAACAAACTCTCTCTCTCTCTGACGCTCTCTCTTTCTCTCTCTCTTATTCTTTCTCTTCTCGAACGACGGCACCACCTCCGAGGGGTGGTGGGGATGTGAGGCCATTTTCGTGGCCTCGACATTGAGTGTAGGGCTTCCTCACCATAGTTTTAGGGTTTTCGTGAAAAAAAAAAACGCTTTCCAGTCTTTTTTTTCACATGTGTGATCTCACTGAGATCAAAAACATCAGAACATCTAGACGACGACTTTGGGTGTTGTCGAGAGCGCGTAAATGACTTTGATCGAGGAGAATAATCAGAAGAAGGAAGTCTCAAATAATCCGTACGATGTTTTAGGCATCAGTCGAACGAGTTCTTCGGAGAAAGCGAGGAAAGTGTTCCTGGAGAAGTGTAAACGTTTACATCCGGACAAAAGAAGAGAGGAGGAGGAGGAAAACAACGCATCGTTCGAGAGGATGAAAGCGGCGTATGAGAAGATACTCGAGCGAGAGAAAGAAGAGAAGAGAGAAAAAGAGGGAGAAGAACAACGAGAGGAGGAGGTTTTGGAGGTGAACGATATCGAGTGCGGGCGCGTGGCGTTTCAGGAGAAAAAGTTTGACACCGCGATTGAGTTTTTCCAGAAAGCTTTGAGTTCGTCGTCGCATGTGGAAAAGGCGAGAATTCACGCGAATTTATCCGCGTGTTATCTGAAAACGAACAAATTTAAGTCGGCGTTAGAGCACGCGGACGCGAGTTTCGAGGTGTCCAAGAAGACGTTTCCGAAGGCGTTGTTTCGTCGCGCGGAGGCGTTGGAGAAGATGAGAGAGTATCCGCGCGCGAGAGAGGCGTTGGATCAAATGTTAAGGATGGACGCGACGTTCGTGGACGAGGTGCATCCGAAATTGCGAGAGCTGGCGGTGAAAGAGAGAGAGTACGAGAAAAAGTTGGCAAAGAGCGAACGCGAGAAGGAGAAGAGGAAGGAGAGAGGGAGAATGGAAGGGCAGCAACCGGGGACGATGCCGAAATGGGAGATTTCAAAGACGACGGCGCCGAGAGGAATGGATGATATTGATGCCGAAGAGGAGGAGACAAACGACGAACGCGGCGTAGAAAAAGAAGAAGAAGAAGAAGAAGAGTTGTACGAGAAACCTATGATTGACGGCATGGGATTGGAAGCGATTGAACAGATGATGACGTTGGCCCAAATTAAACGCGAGGAGGCAAAAGCGATGGAGTACTCTGACGATCCGGCATCTCTTGCACCAAAGGAGGAGAAGAAGAACGCGAGTAAAGACTTCAATTTTAAACGGTGCAAGATGTGTGGGAACGTTTGTAATGTCAGGATGATGTCCTGCTCATCGTGCTGTTTGTCTCTCGCGGACGCCTCGAGCTTCACGCCGGTGTACAATCTCCCAAAAGTTGCCTCGGGCGAGAACGGCGACGGAATGGAAGAGAACGACGACGAAGATGACGACGATAAGGACGCGTACGCATCTTCTTCGAGCGATGAGGACGACGAGGAGGACAACGACGAGATGATACGTCAAGTACTTCCGTCGGTAGCGGCGACATCGGAGAAGCAAAAGAAGAGTCTCGAGGCGCTCGCGCGCAGACGCAACGAACGACAACAACAACAACAACAGTATCAACCGATAACCAACGAAGTCAAAAGCAAGGATGCTGCATCATCATCTTTATGGTGGTGGCAAACGGACCCAATGTTTGCACCATATCTCGGTGGAGCTCCCGAACATAAGAGAGGATACGATCCATCGTTACAGAGCGCTTACGACGAACTGAAAATCCCGCTCGGCTCGGGCGAATCGCGAGTCCGCGACGCGTACTTGAACCAAATAATGGCGCGTCACCCAGACGCGGCCGGTTCGAAAAAAAAGCTTTTAAAAGCACAACAAGCGTACGAAACTATCGCGAAAGATTTCTGGAGGCACGATTCCGGATGCGCGAGTATGCGCAAAAAAATTGACCAAGCGCTCAAAAATACGACGACGGAAACGCAATCGTACGATCCAACTAAGAGGACCATCTTTGTTTCTCTCCGCGTCTACCGCGATTTAGAAGCCCAGCACACGCTTCGCTCTTTATTCGAAAATGCCAAGGACCCATCGCGCGTGTTCGTCGGCATTTGTTGGCAATACAAAACGGAAACGACCACAGAAGTCTCCTCGAAAACCGGCGAACGCGAACGGTGCGTCTGCCGCTTGCACTACGCGGTCAATCGCATAACCGCAAAAGCGGAGGAAGAAGTGGCTAAGATGAAAGGCGAACAAGATCCAGAAAAGTATTTAACGGTGGACGTGAGAAAAGTACAGTTGGAAGTGCAAGAATACGAAGACGAGAAGGAGAAGAAGGCGCACAACGCGCGCGCTATTTTCGACGGCGTAAAAAACGAGAAGGAAAAGGAATGGTTGGAAAACGTGAGAGAAACGCACGTGAACTGGGATTCGTCGGATGGGCCGTGCTATTCGAGACACTTAGCCGATCGATTGTGGGGTGGCGAATCGCATATTTTATACGTCGACGCGAAAACGGCATTCGACGCCGATTGGGACGAAACGTTGTTTCGCGAGTTGGAAGAAGCGGAAAAGGATAACGAAGCAGACCACGACAATGATAATAACGGTGTCGTCTTAACCGCACATCCATTAGGGTACGATCTGGAAACTTCCCCCGTTTTGAATCCGGAAACGTACGAGACGGATCACCACGTGTTCATATACGGCAAAAGAATTTTTCCGTCGAAAGAGGAAAGAAACGCTCCGGCTATGCTCACCGCGCACGCGTTCGGGAAACATTTCCCGCACTTTTTCGCGTCCAAGTTACATGCGAAACCAGAGAGGTCGTTAAAATCACCATTCGTGTCGAATTTGTTCACGTTTGGTCCGAGTGAGGCGTTCATTCGAGACTGTCCGTCGGATGTGCACGCGCCGTTTTTGTATTTAGGCGAAGAAGTGTCTACGTCTATCAAGTTGTTTACCAAAAATTGGGACGCGAGAACACCTCCAATCGTGCCGCTTTTACACTGTCACGATCCGCAACACAGACGCGAGTCTTTTCTAGAAGACAGACGCAAAGGTCGTTTGTTATACGCGAGCATTTACGACGCCGGATACGGGACACCTCAAGCGGTCAATCGACGAACGCGGTTGAACGAGTACTCCTGCCGGCGTATTTTTCAAATCGTGTGCGACGGCGCAGTTTCAGAAGACGCCGCCGGCGGGAAGGTTATCGTACGCGATGACGATAAGTTTAACATCGGAAATGGAAGACGCGCGAAAGAGTTCGAATCATTTTCGGGCGTGTCCATTCGCGAAAAGCGCATCACCGAACGCGCGAAAACAGCCGGATTAGAGCGCGAAAAATTCGAGAAGAACGAGAAACGTAAGTGTAAGTTTCTCGTACCGATAAAAACGATCAGCGGGACATCGCAGGTAAAAGAGTTTTTATACGCGAGCGCCGTGAACGATGCCTTCTAACGATAAATCGTGTTTGTTATGTGCCTGTACAAATCCACATCCGTCGTGTAGAAAGAATAATAACAATAACAATAAATAAGCAACATTAACACCGAATCAACACTACTTCTACAGCAATTTTTTTCTACGTAGACGAGGCCTCCTTCTTCACGCCTCCTTCTTCTTCTTATTCCCGCCGCTAACTACTTTCCAAAACGCGCCCATAATCATAAACCACCAGTACACGTTCAACATCGCCGGCACTGGCACGGTAAAGAACGCGAACGGCAACTGCCACCTCGGCACATTCTCTGCGAACCAATCCGCTTTCGCCATCGAGCGAACGTGATCCAACAAAGGCCACATCCTCACCCAAAAGTACACCCCGACGAAATTCAACTGCACGATAACCCCGTAAATGGTATCTAAAATCCCCATCCCAATGCATACAGTTCTCAACCCCATCGCGGCTTGACTCAACTCCGACCTCACGCCCCACGCGACGAAATACTCAAACGTCCCGTACCGAGTCGCCACCGGCCACATCAACAGCGGCAACACGTGGTGCATGATGTAAATCATATACTGTCGTCTCCCGTGCGCTCGGAGCATGTTCTTCCGATCGAAAATAGTCAACAACAAGAAATCATACATCAAATACCCGCACGACGCCGCCGTCGCGAGCACTGTCGTTCGTCTAAACGTCACCGCCTTTCCTCCTAAAACTCCTCCTTTCGTCAACAGGTTCAAAAATCCGCCAAACAGTCCTCCTCCTCTCGTGGTGGTTTCCAAGCGTCTCCCGACGTCAAATTTCCCGTTCTTTTTCATCGCGGACGGAAATCGTTCTAAACTTCCCCTGACGACTTGCCCGGCGAGTAAGCCGTTCAAAATTTGGTTCGGCGCGTGCACCACTTGCGCCCGTCGGTGTTTCGCGAGTTTCTCCCATTTCTTTTCGCCGAAAAGATACTTCGGGAAGATCAACGCGCTCATCAGATGTAAAAGTTCGTGCGTCAGAAACGAGAGGAAGGCGAGGGAAAAGAAATATCGCAGGATTGTTTCTTCCGTGTACTCGTGCGCGAGCACGTACGATTTTAAACACTTCATAACATTCATCATCATCGCGAGACTGAAGTGCGCGCGCGTTTGTATAGTACTCCGCGCGAAGAGGAAGGCGTCAAAGTCGTATTCCGCAAAGCGCGTGTTGTTCAAACTTTACGCGCGCGAGAGAAAAGGGGATTGAACTGCAGAAGAGAGCGAGAGACAGAAGAGAGAAGAAAAAAATATTCCAAAAAGGAGCGAAAGTGTTTAGGGTTTATTTGTTACCCTAAATACTGGCGACAAAAAGCAAACACCAAAATCTTCTTCTTCAGAGAAGAACGAGGACGCGAAAGGCTTCGTTCTTCTCTTTGTACATCTCTCGTGGTCTTCTTCTTACAAGACGAGGAAAAGAGGAAAACCACCGGCTGAAATAACGATGAAATGACGAGATGAAAGCGTCGTCAATGTCGATATCGTTTGCTTTTTCTGAGCGCTCTTCCCCCTCGGTTCTTCTTCTTTATTTCTGGAGAAGAGGAGGAGGAAAAGAGAGAAGGATTCGAACGAACGCGCATCGCCCGCAAAAGATGAGAAGAATTTCGAATACGATGACGACGACGACTTCGTCTTCTTCGTGCGAAGACGAAAAGGAGGAAAAGGGGGAAAAGAGCTCGGAGAGCAGTTTTAGGAAAAAGAAAAGGAGGGCGAACAAAACGAAGGGACCGCACGCGGCGACGAGAGAGGAAAAGAAAGCCGGCAAATTTGCCAGAGAATATGTCGCTGGTGTGAGTCACGGTAGTGCTGATGGGAAGAGTGCGAAGAGAGACGACGATATCGCGTTCGCGTTGGACACACACAACCGAAGGATTTTATACGTGGCCAGACGGACGAGCGATATACAAAGTTCCACGTTCAACTTAATATGCGGGTTAAGAGAACTCGCGTTTGAAGCGAAGGAGAGTGGACGGGAAAAGAGGAACTACGGGGACGCGAAGTGCAGAGAGAGGATGTTCGTCGTGCGTAAAGGCGGTGGTCGCGAGGACGATACGCGTTGTTTGGAAGAAGAGGCGGAGAAGAAAACGAAGGTTTTGACGTTGTCTGAATTTGATCGAGCGGTTGTGAAAGTTGGTCACTCTAAGGTGTGCGTCATACAGGAGGAAGAGATGGAGGAGGTGGAAAACGAAAATGACGACGAGGGAAGAGAAGGCGTTGGATACGAGTGCGTGGACGTGACGGAGTTTAGCGAAAGAGCGTTGATGCGAGGCAAACTCGAATCAGATAGAATGATTGAAGATGAGTTCGGGAGAGCGGAAGAAGCACAAAATTCTTCGTATCCAAGCGACGCGGATGCGTTCTTCGTTCGATTTTCAAACAGAAGCCAAGAAGAATCGAAAGGAGAGGAAGAAGAGGAAAAAGAAGAGCGCTTCGAGCGCGCCTCTCACAGAAACGTCGTCGCCGCGCTTCGAGACGACGCGACCGGTAAAATCATATCCTTGGCTAAAAACACAAACGGAGGAAACAAAATCTTGCACGCTGAGATGAACTTGCTCTTGAACCACGAGAAAACCAGGACGAAGAAAACGCTCCTCGTCACTTTGCAGTGCTGCCGAATGTGCGCGGCGTTATCGCAGCGCTACGCAAACGAGTTGAGCGAAGTTGTTTATTTACGCGCGGATACAGGTCCGTTGGCGAAAATGACCGCGCTGCAAATCTGCGAGGAAGGAAAGCTGCGCGAGAGAAAACACGCAGAGTGAAATAGAATTTGATGAATTGTTATAAAGGCGCGAGCGCTTTACTCGTATTGTGTAGGTATTGAAGTCCTTCTCTTTGCCTCATAAGAAACCATGCTCCTGCGCGTGAATCATCATCGCGCCATCGATATTAAAAACAAGAAGGACGATGATTTCAAAAAGAAACCGAGCAAAAAAGCTCTCGTCGTAAAAGGCTTTCGTTTTGGTGCGTCTCGTTCTTTTTCTTCCTTAAACTCGTCGTCATCGCGCGCATCCGATTTATCCACTTTTAGGGAAACTTGCGCGGAAGAGGATGACGATCGAAGAAGAAGAAGACAAAAGAGAACAAAAACCACGAACTCTTTCCTCCTCTTCGTGAACGCAATGTTCTTAAACGCAGAACCCGCATTTGCGAGAGAGATTTTAACCGCCACGGGTGAAGTCTTCCAAGGCGGGCCGACGGCGCCGGAAGGATTCGATTCCGGGGCGAACTTTGTGGTTGTTTTCGTGACTGTGCTTCTCGCTGGATACGGGATGGTGACGTCGTTTGAAAATCAAGCGGAAACGACGGAAGCGGCGACGTTAGATCGAGTGAGTAAGCAGAAGGAGTACATGGAGAAGTACGCGGGGAAGAGTGGGCGTTTGGGGATGGTTTCTTCGTCGATAATGAGCGATGATGGTGATGACGACACGAAGAGCGAGGAGGACGGGGCGAAAGTTTTGGAGGCGCGAGGATGCGTCGGCGTGGTAAAGGTCCTCTCCGAAGAGACGTGCAGAGAGCTGTTGGAACACATCAACTCCGCAATCGCGAAAGATTCCGAGGACAGAACCAACCCAAACTTTGGAAACGTGTATTCGCGGAAAAATAGGTTTGATTACAAGTTGGATTTGAAACAGCCGACGGTGCGCAAAGCGGTCAAGGAGGCGAGCGCGAATTTGAGACAGATCCTCGCGAAAACGTGCGGGAATAGAAAGATAGGCGGGACGAGTTCCGACGAAAACCAAATTGAACTTCTAGAACTCGCCGCTTTAGTCTCGGATCCGCAAAGTTCCAGACAACCGGTTCACCCGGATACGAACTACCGCCAAAACCTCTGCGCCGTGACCACCTTCATCGCCTTGCAAGACGTCTCCGAAGCCATGGGTCCTACCTTATTCATCCCGGAAACGAACACGTTAGAGGCGCACAAATCTTTCCAAGAGAACTTAGAACTCGGAGGTCCAACCTTGTTAAAACCAAACGTCAAAGCGTTGCTTAAAACCGGCGATGGTTCCGTCTTTGACTCGCGACTGTTACACTGCGGTACCGAAAACGTCAGCGAGAGTAGACGGGTGTTGTTTTACATCACCTACGGGCCCAAAAACGCCGAGAATCCAAACCGAGGGTTCAGCACTATTCGAGAGGAATTTCGGGGGAGGTACACTTTAGAGGACGTGTGCGCGTAATATAGACGTTTAGCAGAGAGAAAGAGAGAGTTGTGATTTGTAGTATATAGATTTGAGCTTCGCGTCGCTCGATTTTTCCTCCTCACAAGTTTGCACCATGCGTTCGCCTTTAAAGACGAATACCAACAAGAATAAAAAGTTTCTCGCAAAGTCACCACCATTACCACCACCAGGTGTGCGTCACGACGACGACAAAAGTAGTATCAATAAACAACCTCTCTCCTCGGTCGAATTGAGGTACTTAGACTACTTGAAACGCGAGCTACGCGTCGATTTGCGCGGGTGTACGATTGGATACTTTCGAAACAGAAACGGAGGAACCGTTTTCGGCGGCGGCAATGAAAGCACCACGAGTCAGTCTTCGAGATACTACCGAGGGTGCGTGGCGACGGAGGATATTAAAGAGGGCGCAGTTATTGTGTCCGTACCGGACGATTCGGTTTTATTGGCGGAAAGTTTGTCCGCGTGCGCGTCGGCGGTCGTGGAGTTGAATTTAAGGGACTGTCAGAAGGTTGTTAAGGAAACGGAGGCGTATGGGCGTCATCGCGGAATGGTGGAGGAAGGGGAAGAAGAAGAAGAAGAAGAAGAAGAAGAAGAGAGAACGGATAACGGCGAACCGAGGTTACAGCGAGAAGCTTTAGTGGTCGCGGTAACGTGTGAATTAGCGTTAGGTAAAGAGTCTAAATACTACCCGTACTTGGCGACGATGCCGAGAGTCGAAAAATTTTCCGATTGTTTGCTCTCGTGGACGGAAGCCCAGAAGGAACGTCTCAGAGGGACGGATTGCTGGACGAGGTTTAAATCGTACGCAGACGAGGAGAGCAAAGAGGTGCCGTCTCTGACCCAGTTACACTTTGAGGAGGTCGCGAGACCGTTTTTTGAGGCCATCGCGAACGGCAAAGGGAAGGTTCCGAAGACGTTGAGAGAGGCGATTGGGCAATTATTGAAGAACGAGAAGAGGAATAAAGAGAGAGAGGTGAACGTGGAGATGATGATGTCGAGTGAAGACGACGACGATGATCGCGGGAACGTGAATAATAATAATAATAATAACACTAGCAAGAAACGAAAAATGATGAAGAACGATAACATGAATAAGAATAGCGAGGACGATAGCGAAGACGAAGAAGACATCTCGTCTTCGAAACCGGCATCGAACGCGTCGGAGGCGTCCCATAGTCATTCGCTCGCGCGTTTGTATCGAGATGCGGTAAACATAGTCGCCTCGTATTCATTTACTCTCGGTGAAGATGAAACGGAAACACAAGCGTTAGTGCCATTTTGGGACATGCTAAACCATGCGCATCCGGCTTTAGCCTCGGTAAAGCTCTCCCACGACGCTTCTACCAATCGCTTGAACATGATTGCAGTTCGCGACATTCGCAAAGGTGACGAAATCTTTAATACTTACGGCGAATTATCCGATGGTGAATTGTTGCGTCGGTACGGGTTCCTACCCACCTCCAGCCGTAACCCGCACAATTCGGTTACGATATCTTTCAAAGAGCTCTTCGCGGCGTGCGATAAAGTCTACGGATTTGAGAATCCACGATTTGTGAGAAAGAAAGTCTTCGAGCTAACTAACGAAGGTACAACGAGTCGATTTAAGGTGCACCCGAACGGTCGGCCGTCGCGAAAGCTGATTGCAATCGCTGACGCCATATTCTCGGTCGAAGAAGACGATACCGACGAAGAAGAAGAAGAAGAAGAAGCGTTCGAACTCGAAAAGAAAGACACCCGCGCCAACGAGATCACCGAAGCGTTAAACCTCGTCGCCATCCGCGCACTCACTCCAGGCAAACGCTACCCGACCGCTCGACGCGAAGCGTTCAAATCCATCCAAACGTTACTCGACCACGAGTCGAGAGCGAAACCGAGCCAAGTCAACTTTCGGGAAAACCGCGTCGATCGAAGACGCGTGACGATGGCTTTACGGGTCCGTCTGAGCGAACTTAAAACGTTCTCCATGCTCAGGAAGTGGTTGAGAATGGGTAGAATGAAGAAATGGTTGTTGTAATACTGTTACTTAATAATGAAACGATCGCGCGAAGACCGAAAAGTCTTCATCCATTTTCACCACATTTTCATAAAATCCTCCTCACTTCTACATTGTGTCACACGCGTATTTTAACTCTTCATATATATCATGTTTTTCATCGAGTGAGAGAGCTCTTCCTATGATAAGAATGGCAGAGGAGGAAGAACAGGAGGGAAAGAATCCACCTTCAGTCCTCCTCGTGGAGGCCATCTCGGCGGACGACAAAGACGACGCGTCGATGATGCAAATGATGATGACGACGAACGTGTGCGCGTACATTTCCTACTCCTACGCTAAAGTCATTAACTTCGCGGCGCGAGCCGTGCAAACGTGGGACCCACCACTCGACGACGACGCGTCGATGATTGAAGGGAAGAGCAAGGATGATGATGAGGTGCCGATGACGGAGCGACAAAAGGCGAGAGGGAAGGCGTGTTTAGGAGGAGGGCTGATTTCGGTGGTGGTGATTGCTTTGTGCGGGTTGGTGGTCCATCGCGGAGGAGGAGGAGGAAGACCTGGGACGGACGGAAGGATGTACTACTACGGGGGGTCTTCGTCGTACGAATCTGAAGTATCGAGCGGCGCGTCCGGTGGTTGGTTGGAGCAAGCGAGGGCGTTCTTGAGCAACGCGACTGGGGTGGAGGCGATGTTAGGGACGACGGATAACGAACACATGTTTCCTACGATATTGGAGGAGATACACGAAGACGCGTCGGCGTGCGACGCCAGAATTCGAGCGGCGCAAGTTCCGTATTTTTATAATCGACACTGCGCGTATCTGGGACGTTTAACGTCCGCCAACGCCGGCGAGGAGAGAAGGGATGCTTTGTTTGAACATTTAGCGAGAGATTTAGAGAGCCGATTCGCGAGGAATTACATCGCGTTTCTCGCGGAAACGAACGCGTATCGCTTGCGAGGCATGGGGAAGACCGATTGGGGGGTGGATGAAGACGCCGAGGAGAAATTAGGGATGTTTCCTTCTTTAATAAGAGAGGCGTTGGAGGAAGACGAGGAGAAGAAAGCTTCGGGGATACTCGCAGAGGAAAGCGTGGAGGAAAAGATCGAAGAGGCCGTCGTAGATACGTTAGCAAATAGCGAAGAGAAGAGAAGGAGCAGGAGAGCGTTGCTCGGTAGAAGTAGAAAACGCGCGCAATCCCGCATGTCGAAACATTCCGCCCATTTAAGGGACCTCGTTCGCATCGGGAACAACAATCATCTCGTCATATTAGCAATTGGAGCGAAAGAAGCGCCATTCGCGTTAGCCGCGGCGAGAGCGCTTCGGAAAAACGCTGTCCCGGGAGTGGCGAGAATATTCGAAGGCTCGCCGGAACAATTCTTCGCGTTGGAGCAAATGAAACTGGCTTTGCCGAACGTAAAGGATGCGAAACGATTGCGATTAGTCTCGAGTTTTGTCGGGAAGGCGAGGAAAACGAAGCAAGTGAGCAAAAAGGAAGTGTTTGGCTCAATCGGTGAAGCCGATTGGGGGCGGACGCAATATTTTGGTTCCGGTTTAGACGAAGAAGGAAAGCGAAAAGGCACGAAAATTGAGCTGTTACAACTGTCGCCTCGAGAAGCGATGGTAGGTGGCATTCCGATCATCTTATCCGCTGCGGACGAGCTACAGAGCGGTGTTCTCGATGGTTTGAGCGCGACTGGCGCTTTAGGCGACGGTATGCCTTCGGTGATCATCATGCGCGCGCACGCGTTGGGATTTGCCCCGGAGTTTAGTCAAAGATTTCCGTATTTCGTGTATGCCATCGCTCCTGGAACGCAACCGGACGAGGAAGAGAACAAGGACGAACCAGAATCGATAGAATTGTTTCGAGTGGATCATTTAGTGTGGTCGAAAGAGCTCGCGAACGTGGCCAAGCAAAGACGCGTTTTATTAGTCGCGTTTGCCAAAGATCGGTTCGAACCGTTTCGAAAGTGGGCAAACGATAGAGGTTTGTTCGCGTGCGGCGATTGCAACACGGGGACGTGTGACGTGACGACTAGAAGCCAAGAAGACTCGAAATGTGCGGAACTTGAGAGTCAGAAAGGCATGGACCAATGGGCCGAAGAGCTGAGGCAGTTGGTGAGAATGCGTGAAATAGGCTTTTAATGCTATTTACGCTTGTGTGCTTTGCAATAGTTTAATTGATTAGAAATCATCGATTGAGATCATCGGCGGATCTACGCAGGTGAATTTCCCGCTCATCCCGTACGTGCCCGCTCTCCGAACGATCCAAATCTTTGTAATCGCTTCAACATTTATCGTTCCGTTTATGCGCACAAACTCTTCGTTAATATTTCCATCGTTCTCGTCGTCGTCATCGTCGTCGTCGTCTTCTTCTTCTTCTTCTTCTTTTTCTTCTTCTGTATCATCTCCTTCTTTCGTATTAGTATTAGTATTAGTATTAGTATTATCATTACTTTCATTCACCTTCTCGTCGACGTTCTCCTGATGTTCGCCCCGGTCTTCTTCCTCGCTCGTGCTCTCGTTCTCAACTTTATTCCTATACTCGTCCAAAACAATCTCCACGTCTCCATTGAGCCGTTCCGTTCTTAACTGCACGATGTAAAAAAATCCTTCCTCGTCTTTGTGACACTCGTTCAATTTTTTCTTCATCGCTCTCAGCGAAGAACACGCTTCCGTGCTGCCAATCTGTGCAAACTCCTTCGAAACGTACGTTTTTTTCTTCCTCCGATTTTCATGTTGCTTACTTTTCGACCACAACGAAGAAGAACTCACACTGCTGTCCGCGTTCTCCGTCAGCGGCAGTTGCGAGTGAAAATACTGCGCCTCGCACGCGTGATACAACGCCGTCCCTTCCTCGCGCTCCGCGAGTCGCTTTGCCACTTTTTCTGGATCAGCGGACTCCTCCTCTTCCCCGGGGGGGTGCAAATCTAAATCATCTAAATCGTGCGGCGCGGAATACACGCCAGGAAACGCGCAATAGCGGCGATAGAGTTCGTCGTTGCACAAACCGACGACGTCGGAGGCGTCTAATCTTTGCATATTTATTATATTAGTAGTGCTGCGAGAGGTATGCGCTGTGAAAGTAAGTGCAGTTGTATTTAAGTGTTTTGACTTTTTTTTCAAGTGGTAAAATGAAGCGTTACGAGTGAAAAGAAAGGAAAAAATTGGACATCATCACGCTTTAGAGCGCATATCGATGGAGTTTTTATGCGACAAAGATGGACGACGATTATGCGCACTTTCATTCTACGTGTAATACTTTGACTTCTCTTTTTTACTACATCATTATTCTTTCTAAGAATCAATCACTTTTTGCTATGCATGTATACGTTTATATTACCCTAACATTTTCAAACACCTGGTTTCCGAGTGAATCTGATTACACTTCCTGCAACAAAATCTCATGCCGCAACGCGAGCACGTGTACGGGCTCGGAAATCCGCACACGGAGCAAAACTTTCTCGGCGCGCCGCTACTCGGCGGCCCAGCCGCGATGGACGTGTACGTAGGTATCCCGACCGGCGCTCGGTCTAACGCGTTCGCCTCTAACAGTTGATTGAACGTCCTCAGCGCTTTCGCCGATAACGCTTTACTCGAATCCCCGCCGGCTCCACGCGTCGCTCTCCCACCACCCTTCGCATTTGACCCCCCTCCTTCGCTTCCTCCTTTCTTTTTCTTCTTCGACGCCGGAACAATCTTCGTCATCGCCCCGTCCAACTTCGGTTCCTCGACCACGAACTCCTCGTCCATGGTGTCGCCTCCTCCTCCTTCGTCGTCGTCCGGTAACGCGTCCCGTTCTAACGCGTCTAACCTTGCAGAAATCGCCGCCTCTCGTCCAGCCGCGTCGACTTTACGCAACGCTTGCGCGATATTTCTCTGTCGAGAGGATTTGAGTCTCTGTTGGTCCGCCATGTTTACGTGTTTCTGTCTCTCTCTCTCCCTCTCTTTCCCCGCTTTAAGTGATTGGTGATTGCACCAATGAGACTCTGTTTTGCTCTGTTTACGCTTACTTACGCGTGTACTATTTATTCTCTCTCTCTCTCTGAATTCCCTTTCTCTCTCTTTCTCTCAAACAACGTCTCTGTGCGGTGTTGATCTCGCACGACTCGCGCCCGAAAGCAGCAAGCAACTCAAATATAATGAAGAGAAAAATCATCACTTTTTTCCCCAAACAACAACCCACTTTGGAGGATGATGATGACGATGCAAACGACTCCTCCTCGCTCTGCAGGACGAACGAACTGCTTTTTATCCTCCTCCTTTTCCTCCTCGACTTCTTCTTCGCGTTCTCGTCGCGATGACCACCATTACCACCACCCCGCGACGACGACGGGGAAAAGAAGACGAACTCTGCGTTCGAGGAGGAGGACGAAAAGCAACGACGACAACAACAACAACAACAAAGCGGATGAAGAAGAAGACGAAGAAGAGAAAGAAGAAGAACTGAAGAAGACGAGGAGAGCGATGATGACGAAAATGGTGCTCTCTCTCTCCTCGAGTGGTGTTGGTGTCCTCCTCGCAACAAAAACAGAGGAGGCGAATGCTTTGCAACTGGCACCTCTGGGAAAACCAACGCGAATAGGAAACGAGAAGCGAACGGATGCGTCCATCGAAGAAATCAAAGAAATATTAAGGAGAGATTTACAACCGGTGGAGAAGAACGCCGATGGGACGTTCAGAGGCGCGTATTTCGTCACCGGGAACGTGACGCCGGAGATTTTCGAGGACGACTGTCGATTTATCGACCCGACGAATACGACGAAATCGCTGAGCAAATACGTCAACGCTTTGAAGATTTTATTCGATCCGGAGAACAGTTCGGTGGATTTGAGAAGCATAGAGGTGAAAGACGAGAATACTATAGTGGGTGTTTATGATTGCGAGGGGTATTTAAAGCTGCCGTGGCACCCGCGAGTGAAACCATACACCGGGACGGTCACGTGGAAAACGAGCAAAAACGGTTTGATCGAAAGCCAAACGCAAGAATGGAGTGGTGTATCCGCCGCCGGCGCCATCATGGAGAGTTTTACGCCGAGTTAATGCTTACGTAAGTGGTGGTTTTTCGGGACGCGAGTGGTCTCGCCGTGATAATAACACAACGTCGTCATAGATTTAGATGTATAAATTTTACAATAGTAGTTTACGGCACGGCGACTAATATGCTCCCGGTCATTTCCTCTACTCGCGTCTTGAACACTTCGATCGGTTTCCTCTCTTTTTCCAACGCCTTCCCCAAAATCGGCACGCCTTTTCCAATCAATTTCGGACACCACTCCCCTTCTACCTCTCCGCTCTCCATATCGAACGCCGTCTGATGCGCGGGACACACGATGCACGGCGCTTTCGACCCTTCTCTCTTCGGCGCTTCCAATCCAGCGCTCAATAAAGCCGTCTTCCCTTGCATCGAAATACCTAAATGCGGGCACTTGTTCGAGACGCAATACAACTCGTCCATGAAATATTGTAACAAGACTTTCTTACCGTTCACTTCAACCACTCGACGCTGTTTGTCGCTCTGTTTCAGTTCCGAGACGGTAACGCCAGTCGGGTAGTACTCTTTTTCGTTACCCTTTCCCGTACTCTTTGTCGTGGTCTCGTTATTGCTGTTGCTCCTACTGCTACCGTTGCTACTGCTACTCGTACTCGCGTCGATGTTGTTGTTGTTCATGTTGTTCGTGTTACTTTCCCCGGCGGCGGTTCCTCCTCCACCTCCTTTCTTATTCACGTTCCTCATCCTGGCCGTCCAGACGGTCTCCCCTAACCCTTGCTCCGCTCTCGTCATCGCCGTCTCTCTCTCTTTCGCCTCTTTCCATATCCGTTTCAATCGTTTCGCTCGTCCTCTCAGCTCTTCTCTCCACAGTAAACTCCCCACGATCATCACGCACACGTCGCTCGCCGCCGCTAAGATTGGGTTTTCCAAACTCGACGATTGCTGCAAGATGTACACCAACTGCGCCGCCGCCACGGACGAGGAAATCGCGTACGTGGCTAACCTTGGGCGACGGAGTGGGACCGATTTGCGCTCGGCTTCGATGATGAACTGAGGGACCCCTTCCGCGCCGACGACGGTTTCGTCCGAAGAGGACGACGGACGGAAAATGTTAAATTGATTTTTTCCATTTCCGTTCTCGTCCTCCTCCTCGTCGTCGTTTACTCTCGCGCCGTCTGAATCGTTCCCTTTGCTCTTCCTCGCGAAAGTGTCGCTCTTGTTCTCGTCGTAATAAAGGGAGTTCTTTTGGTACCTCCTTCTCCCTCTTCGTCTCCCTCGATGATGATGAATACTCGATGGATAATTCGAAGAACTCGACGTGGAAAAAGCGAACATCTGTCTGTTTTTTAATGACGATTTGAGAGAAAAAAAAAGCTTTCAAACGAGTGCGAGAACAACACTTCTTCGTCGCGACGACGACTTTCAACACTCTAAACGCATTCATGATTATGTACGCGCGGTATATACTATGGCTAAGAACGTATTCTTTTCTAATGAGTTTTACGTGTTGTTTGTTGTTGTTGTTCTTGTTGTTTCAATCGATCGACCAACGCGTCCGCGCTCGTTTCCGGTTTCGGAACGTTCAAGGAAGAAAGCGCGAGTAAAGTCGCCGAGGGAGAGTTCTTCACGTCCAATCCGTGGACGTATTTATCACCCCACAATTTTTCCGCGAGTTCGCCTTGCGTGCTTTTTTCGATGTTTACTCGACCGACGGCGTCGTCGACTCGCATTGGGCAGATATCGTTCCCGCAACAGGCTCGCGTGATCGGGTACCAGTAGTTGTTTCCGTAGGTAAGACCGTCGCCTCGATTTTGCCTTTGGTAAGCTTTTAACAGAGCGCCTTCGAAACCAAGTTCGAGTAATTCGTCGACGGTTCGTTTCAAGTGCGTGGCGTGTTCTTTTCGCGTCATTTCGTAGACTTCGTGGACGTCGTCTTCGGTCATCTTTTGGATTTTGCGTAAAAAGGGTTCCACGCCTTTCGGCCAATCGAAACCGACGAAATGGTCTTTGGCGTGGCATCGGTAGTCCATGGCGACGATCGGCGCCGTCCTCTCGCCGGCAGGTTGTGGACACGATAACGGGGTATTACCGCAACACACCGCGTTGTACCCGATGCGGTAGACTTCGAATTTCTGTCCGCCTGGAAGTAACAAAGAATTCGTCGGGCCGAAACAGCCTTCGGAGTCGATGAGCGTGACGTCGCCTTCTTCGGTGACAAATACGTTTTGACCGTGTCTGTCTTGCTCGGAAAAGAGCAAATCAAACGTGGCAGCTTTGATGACTTCTTCGTGTTTGATGTTTTTGAACATCTCCACTGTGTCTTGCGCGACCGAGCTTCCGTAAACGGCTTCGATTGAGTAGCCTTTGGCGACCTCGTAAAATTGCGAGCGCACGTCAATTTTGTGGCCTTGGACCGCGTGTCCGTCCCACGGTAAAAAGGTTTTCACGGAACCAGTCCACGTTCGAGGGACGACGCCGGTTAAATTCGAATCTACGGTCAGTTTGTCGAGCGCGTTGAGAAATTTGTAGTTGCACTCGCCGTACGCGTGAATGCCGCCTTTAATCGGACACTGGGTGTTTTTCGATTGCGTCTCTTCGTTGCACGTCAACGGATGCTTCGCGGCGGTTTCCGGGTGCTGCTTGTACCCACCGAAATCGCACCAGGACTTTATGATCACGTTGCCGTGTTCTTTCGTGTACCCTCTCACGACGGCTGCTCCGGAAGCGCCGGCAAACATCTTCACTTTCTTACCGTGCAAATTTTGATTCGATTCCAACCGCGACAAGACGACGTTACACCCGAAGCACTTTTTGCAGTGGATTTTTCCATCGCGCGTCGTCCCCGACGCAGTTTCCTTCGCTTTCGCCGCTTTCCCCGTATCCACGCCTTTCGGCGGCTCCTCCACCGAGCACATCTCGCACGTGTCGCACGTGTCGTACGTCCCGTACGCCACCGTCCCTGCCGCTAACGCGCTTTCGTCCACCGGGACGAAACCATCGTCGTCGCCCTTTTCCCCCGTCGACGGGGCCGCCTCAGCCACCGACGCTTCCCGCGCGACCACCACCGCTAACTTCCTCTCCTTCTCTTTCCTCTCCTTCTCTAACAGCTCTAACTTTCTCCTCGTCTCTTCCTCGTTCCTTTCTTCTTTCCGGTTTCCGGCTCCCTCTTCCTTTTCCTCAGCCTCCTTCTCCTTCTTGAAATTCTCCAACGCCCTCAAAATCTCCTCTCTCTTCTTCCGCGGAATCTTTCGGAACAGTTTCAACGCCAAATCGGACTCTTCTTTCCCTGCTGCCACGTTTGGTGATGTTGCTTTTCCAGCAATCGCGTCGTTGTTTTTGTCGTCGTTGTTGTTCTTCTCGACGACTTTTACTCGATGTTCCCATCGATCTTCCCACCCAGACTTCTCCTCCTTTTCCTCCGCGCTCACGCTCTGCGCTTCTCCTTCTCGTCGAACCAATAATCGCTTCTCTTTGAACAGCTTGTGGTGTCGGTGCCACTTCGCGATGGTTTCCGCCGGGACGACCGGTTTCTTCTCCGCGAGAACGACCGGGATTTCGACATCGAGCAGGAGGAGGAAAAGCACGAACGCGCAACAAAGAAAACTTCCCCGAGAAAGGAAGAAGAGTAAGACGCGCATCGCGACGACGAGAACACGGACGAAACCACGAAACGCGAGGAGCGTTTTAGCGCATCATCCGTCGCGCTTTTGAGCGGTGCGCTTCTCTTCTTCTTTCTTCTTTGTCTTCTTCTCGTGAACGACGGTAGTGAGCGTTTTTTTGTGGAGTTTTTTCTGTAGGGGAGAAGACCAGAGTTCGTTATACGAGTAGCTTGACCTTTTACAACGCAGGCGAGAGGTACGTTACAAACACTATCTTAACATCTCTTCAATTGTGGAGTTTCTGTAGGGGAGAAGACGAGAGTCCAAACGAGTAGCTTGACCTTTTACAACGCAGGCGAGAGGTACGTTACAAACACTATCTTAACATCTCTTCAATTCTTCATCGTCATCGTTCTCTGTATTAGCGAACTTTGGTTCTCATATCTTTCAATGTGCGCGCGATTTCACACATGCTCGGTCGATCTTTTGGCGTTCGTTTCCAGCACTTTTGAATCAGAAGTTTAGCTTCTTCCCAGTCGCCGACTTTCTCGCAGTCCAAGCGCTCGTCGTTGCAAACGGCGAAGGCTATTTGTACCGGGTGTTGGACGTGAGACCAAGGAGTTTCGCCGGAGAGGCATTCCCAGGATAAGATGGCGAGAGCGTATACGTCGATGCCGAATGTTGTCGTTGGGTTTGTGTCCAAGGAGCGGTCGAAGAGTTCCGGGGCCATGTACGCCGGCGTTCCGACGACGTTTTTATTGTTGTTGTTGTTGTTGTTTTGCTCTTTCGGGTCGTTGGTTCCTTTGGTGTTTTGTAAGAACGCGATGGATTGTTGCGTGGTGACCATGCCGGTGATTTGTGCGACTCGAGCGCATCCAACGTCGCATATTTTCGCACCCGATCCGTTCAATAATACGTTGTGTGACTTTAAATCGCCGTGCGTGATTTTCAATTCGTGCAAATACGCGCATCCCGCCGCGACGTCGGAGGCGACGCGGAGAAACTCCAATCGAGTCAGTCGCCGGTTTTTCCTATTCTCGCGATCGTTTTCGTGTAAAACCTGGAACAGACTTTTTGACATGAGTTCCATGACGACGCAGAGTTGATGATCTTTATCGTCCGTACACGCGCCGTAAAATGTGACTATGTTCACATGCGATAATCTGCTGAGAAGAGATATTTCGCATTCAAACGCGGTTTTTTCTTTCCGCGATAACGTCGATTTACCCGCGTGTAACGTTTTCACAGCCACTGGAAAGCCTTTGTACGTACCTTCACACACGACGCCGTATGCGCCGCGTCCTATGGCGCGTCCGATCTTAACGTCAGCGAGTGTAATTTTGAACTCGTTCTTTCGCAACTCGTGCGCGCGCCATCCTTTTTTTTCCTTGCCGGCAGATTCTCCATCTCTGTCGCGACCTTGAGAAGCGAATAAACCAGTATCAAACATTCGAGCGAGCGATTGTACGTATCCGTTTATACTGTTGTACGTTTCAATCGATTGCGACGCGTACTTTAAATCCATGAGTTCCGATGAAGAAGATGTTCCTTCGTCTCCCCCGGCGCCTTCGTCCTTATTACAATCCAGCCTTTTTCGCGACGACGCGACATCGCATTCAAACTCCATGGTCATCGTTCCGTCGTTTTCGAAGATCGAAGTGTGCCTCGATTGAGGCCTTCGTAACGCGTGCACGGTGACTGTTTCGCTGACATTTGTGTGATGATGATGATGTGCTTTTGAAACTATGATGCCTTCGAGATCGATATCGACCGAAACATCCGTTTGACCGGGCAACAAGTGCGTGAGCTTACGAGAAATCTCGGGAGCGCAGCTTTCCAAATCTTTCGCTAAACGTTTCATGCATCGCCTCGAAATTTCCGTAATTATCGCAATCAAAACTAAACCGATAACAATCAATCCCGAAATTGAACCAAACGTACCGATATTAGATGGAAGCTTTGAACTTTTGGGCATTCGAGCGCCTCGATCGAGCGCTTGCGCTAAAGGCGAGAGCGGCACGACCTTTGAATTCTGAAAAGAGGCATCAAAAACGCTCGGCGATGAGTGTTCGAACGTATCAAATGCTTCTGTTGGTCCAGACATGCTAGTAACGTTACCATCGTCCGAAGGTGAATTAACTCCGTTCCCGCCGATTGGCTCGATGAGGATTCGAGGCGGCGGAGGAGGAGGTGAAAGAAACTGTCCGCAACACCAAGAGTACGACGTTTCTCCACACGCCGTTGTCTCGCTCGAGACTCTATCGCACCATTGACCATTATATGCTAAAGATACCAAATTTCCAGCTCGTTTTGTGGAGTTGTTGTTCGACAGCGCGCCTTCCTCGAACATCGCGGAACCCAAAAAACCAAACTCATACGTCCCCCCGTCGCCGGCTACTCCTCGAAAGAGCATTCTGTTCACCGCGCGAGCGGGCATACCGTTCGCGCCACCAGGATTGATCAATACCGCGCGATCATCGACTCGACCATCGGCGATGCCTTGTCCGTACGCGAAAACATAAGTGACTTGAAAAGATTTGTCCTCTTCCAACTTATTATTTCTCCAACGAATGGTCGCGGGAAAGGTGTACTCCTTATCTTCTTCTTCTTCTTCTTCTTTTGCGATACTCGAAGAGGCTTCCGAGTTGTCGACGAAAGTATCTGCTCCACTATTCGTCGATGCACCATCGCTTATTATCGACAACGGACCGACGCCGTACTCGACATCTACCGAGCACAGCCGAGATAATTTTTCAAAAGGGTCCTTACTCGCGACTGCGCTTTCGTCGCATAAACTAGACTCATCAGATACGGACGAGAAAGACGACGACGTCGTCGGTTCTCCCACAACTCCCGTTTGAGAAGACGTTGCGAGTAGGGCCGCACTCGCGACGGTGCAAAATGCTCTTCTCGTCTTCGCGCTCCGCATAATGCCGGGCGAAAGGAAATTTTTCTCTTCGCCTCGAAAAAATATCAAAAGCAATATTTCCCCTAGTTGCGACAAACTCAGCATTTTTATTCATCATCCGCCACCACTCTTTCCTCCTCTATTGCATCTTCGAATACTTCTTCTTTAACGATACACTCACTCTCAGCTTTTGACGACGATGATGTCCCGAAACTGCTCTTCTTTAATATCCCCCTTGCAGGCGACGGCGGCAATCCCCCGCCCGCCTCCTTCGATATCGCCCACGGCGCGACGCCGTCCCCTCCGCTCATAGATTTGCCAACCATCCGTCCTAACAGACTCTTTCCTTCTTCCCTCTCTTTCATCGCACTCTTCTTCTTCTTAGAAGATGATGATGTAAACGCATCGCCGGAACTCTTAAACGCTCGAAACTGATGCTCGTTGGTCTTGCCTCTCGTGCTCCTCAGCGGTTGCTTAAACGCGTATCTATCGCTTTCGTATCTCTCGCTCTCCCTGTTCAGTTTCACCCACACGTTCTCCTCTCGGTCTACTTTCACCTCGTGCGTTCTTTGCCTCCGCGCGACGGTTTTGCGTTCTTTCGTGAACGCGTCGAAGTACACGCGTTCCCCGCCTTTGCCGACGTCGATTTTATAATGGTGCCACGGGCAAACAATCACGCAGGATGACGAAGAAGAAGCATCGCCACCGTTGCTCTCGCTCCCGAAACTGTTGCCGCTGCACACATCGTCCTCGATGTCCGCGTGCAACAAAGGCGCGCCCATGTGGTAACACGTCGCGTCGAAGCATAAAAATTGTTGTTCGTGATGATGTTGGACGTCATCTGTATCGTCGTTTTCATCGTCATTCTTCTTCTCGGCCTTCTTCGACGGCGAGAAAGGGTTCACCATCAAAACGACGAATCGATTCTCGATTTCCAATTGCATTCGATGATTTGTGTCCCTTACGAACGGGTGGACCGTCGTACCGGCAAAGTGCCAATTTGTATCGTCGTCTTTCGGAACAACAACGACAGAATCTTCTCTTTGGTCTTCCATTTTGTTCATCGCGTGGTGGTGTTATCGATTCATATTCACGCGTAGTATTATGAATAGGGGAATTTCCAAAACGTCTCCTCATTCCCCGAAATGTTCTCGCGCGGTGCGCACGCGACGACGAATACCAACACTAAAAGAGCGCACAAAGCGAGAGCGCGAAAGTTTTTCGTTTTAGTATTCTCCGCTCTTTTATTGTTGTCGTTGGCGAAGGTGTTTTTGCGTGCCAAAGAGGACGACGATGTTGATGTCGCGCGAAAGCAGCAGATGCAGATGCAACAGGTGCAGATGCAGACGCGGGGGAAGAGAAGAAGAAGAAGAAGAAGGAGCGGAGAACAAGAACAAGAAGAAGAAGAAGAAGAGAGTGTGGCGATGGATGCGTCGAACAACGCGAGCGGGAGAAGGAGAGATCATGACGACGGAGAAGAAGAAGAAGAAGAAGAAGAAGCGCCTTCCTTTCATCCACCACCACCAACAACAACAACAACGACGACAGCGCCATCATCGCCTGTGTCTCCTCCAGCAGCAGCATTTGCTGTTTCATCGAAGAACCGACGTTTCGTTGGCGATATTAAACTGCACGCCTCCTTGGTCTCGCTCGTCGAGCGGAGAGCGACGCCGAGGAAGAAACAACTGATTATGACAACCTTTGACGAACGGTCGTACGTGTTCGCGTTACACCACGCGTTGAACGTGGAGAGGGTGTTACGGGAGAGCGAGTTTAGCGATAGTAGTAGTAGTCGTAGAGGAGGAGGAGGAGAAGAAGAAGAAGAAGATATTGGCGGGTGGGTCGCGTTGACGTATAAGGAAGAGACGTGCGTTGAGTTTGAACGGTTGTGGAAGTTGGCGCACGAGCACAATTATCGCGACGAAGACGTGGAACGAGGGAAGGAGAGACGGACGTTGAAGAGTGAGATTGGGTGCGTTTGGGATTCTCGGTTTAGCGGTCCAGACGGGACGGTATGGACGGCGTTGAATAATATTCACGAGAATTTGGTGAGAGCGGTGACGGAACACGGACACTTGTTGTGGATGGCAAGGTGGGATTTGATGGCAAGGATTGCGTTAAGAGGCGTTCAAGTGATTGGTTCCGATGCGGACGTGGTCTTTACGACGAACCCGTTCCCGTTTTTGACTGAAGGCGCGTTGGGAAAGTTTACTGTGATGATTGCGGAGGAAAGTCACGAAAGTGGCCACGCGCAGTGCGGGATGTCATTTTTAAACGGCCAGAAAATGAGAGCGGATGGACCGAGCGTGAAGTTGATCGCGGACGTGCCTTTTATTTTAAGACGCGTGATTGACGCGGCGAAAGACTTTCCGGATTTTAGGAGGAATTACCTGTACAGGAAGATTACGAGAGAGAAAGATATCGGCCACGGGGTGACCATCTTCTTCGATCAACATTTGTTCAAGGATTCTATAATCACGCACGCGAGAGGACATCGGTCGTTCACGTTTTTCTTTGGCGATGGAATCAACAACTGGGGTAACACGAAAGATTTCATGGATGCTGGGTTAGGAAGAGATCGTCAGCACAGTCACGGAACCGGCGGGTATAAATGGGAACGAGAGGTGATGAGCGAGGCGAGCGGGTACGACGAAATGCAACTCGAACGGTTCGGTATTTACTCTGACGACGTGCAAAAGCATCACATTTTATGGACGCCGCTGACAAATAAACCATTAGGTAAGGAATCGATCGAAGAGTTTAGTTCGTCTAATGTTGGTGAAGGTCCGGATGACTTTAAGAAGATGGTGTCGTATTTGAAGTCTTGGAAAGAGAAGAAGGAGAGAAACGAGCTCACGCAAGACGACGAGAAGAGAAAAGCGGAAGACGCGATTGGCGCCTTGGAACGATTGACGGTTGGCGCAACCGACGAAGAGATTGCAGAAGGCCCGTTCTTAGGTAGCAAAGGATACAATCCGTTGCCTCCAATGGATAATTTCGTGCCGAATGGTAATTTGCTCGCGCGATCGTACATCCTCGAGTTAGAACGCGAAATCCGAGAATCGCCACTTCCGAAACGGCACCCAAAAGGCAGAAAACCTTCGAATGACGAAGAAGTAGAGGAATATGATCAAGAATTGTTCGCTTTCTTACCGCAATGGCTCGTGCAAACGTGGCGTGTGGGTGCTCTCGGCACTTTTGTAGACCCGTCTAGATTACGGGACGCGAAGAAGGACGCGAGAGCGGTGGCGTTCCACGCGACCAACGCTTGGGATAAAGTAGGCACGTTAAAATCGATTGGGTTATGGGACGAGCGCGTGGATGTTGCTTTACGAGAAAACACCGCGCGTCACAAATTGGCACACAGGCAACGCGTCAAAGCGGTCGCGTACGTACCTGAAATCGACTCGCAACCGCAAACCTTTTTACAATTTGACGTCAAAGAAGATTTCGTCCTCGCTGGCTTTTACGGTTTAGCGATGGTGGCAAAGAAAAGCGGTCGAGAAATGGTGGCGCCTCGACCACCGTGCGCATCTAAATGGATTCGATATTTCACCGATCAGAGAAGATGGTTGGAGAAACCGTACAAGTTCCGCAAGTGCACGCACCCGTTTTGCGACGAGTGGAAAATCGTCCCGGTGTTGCGCAAGAATTTCAACGAACACGAGGAACGCGAGGAAATGGATTTATCGAAGAAATATAGGTGCGAAATTCAAGGCGAGTCGATTATTGACGAAGACCCGGATCGGAACAAGAACAAAAGATTAGCCTGGGGGAACGCGTGTAAACATAGTCGCGACAATCCGAAAGGTTTAGCGCCTTCAGATTTGGATTTTTACATGAAAGTCTTCCCGGACGTAAAACCAAACGGCGGTGCGAAAAGTTTCGAATTGCAAATCCCATCCTCAGCGGTAAAAGATGAGAAATCAGGTATTTACTCGCTGACGGCGCAAGAGCTTTCTGATATGATTCGAACTGCGGACGAGAACGCAGACGTGTGGTACCTTTCGAAACCTGTAGCGCCTGATTTTACGAGGAACGCGACAACGGTTGAGGACAACGACGCGAACACGATGATGCGATTCGATGCTTTGCATTATTGCACCGTTTAGATGATGATGAAAGATTGTTATGTATTTAGGAAGTAGTATTTTAGTCAGAATTAAAATCTGTCTGGTCGGTCTATATGTACAAAAAAATGATTCGTGTCGCGTCGTCGATGAATGTACCTTAAATCATACATTTCTCTCGCGCGTTCGCGCACCGCCTTCCTCTTCTTATTTCTCTCTATACGTTCGCTTCTTCTCTTATAAATATCAATTATAATCATCCAAAAGGCAGGAGAACAGAACAGAGTTCCAAAATATGTGCCTTGAACATATTTACATCTTGTCGCTAACCTTGGCGCACAACAAAGCCATGCCGCCGCAAAACGCCGCGTTCACGATCAACTGTTCCGGCTTAAAATCGTCCTTTTGCATGGCCATGATCGGCAACGCGGTACCCCACGCGACCGCGGCGCCTTGCATTTGTTGCTTCGTCGCGACTTTTCTCGACATCAACATCGTGATGCCGTTACCGACCAACGCTTGGCCCATCCACGCTTGCCACTTCGGCGAGGCTTCAACCGCGCCCTTCTTGTAATAGAAATCGTTCGCGAATTCCGGGGCGAGGAGCATTTGCGCGCCGTAGTTGCACTAATGTTGTAATAATTAATCGTCGTTCCATCAAAATCATCGCCGCGTCATCACGCGACGGAAAGAGAGAGAGAGAGAGAGAGAGAGAGGGTACAAAAAATGTCAGCACACGTCAAACCCAAAGGGGTCGACAAAACGCAAAAAAAAGGAATAAATTCTCTTTCTCATAAAAACCAATTACGATCGGAAATGCGCGTCCTTTCCGCTGCTCTCCTCAAATCGATTTTCTCGAACTTACTTATCCATAAACGATCGAAAACGAAAAAGTTCTTCGCGTTTGTATTATTTTAGTCGTTGGTCGTCAGAGAGCGCGCCGCCGCCGCCCGAGAAAGAGAGAGAGACAAAAAGAGTTTAGGGGAATTCGTTTTTAATCCATCGCGCGAAATCCACAAACACAAAACGCTTCTTTCGTCTCGAAAAACGACTCCTCCGAAAACGAAAACGAAAACGAAAGCAAAGTAGGAATAACAACAAAACGCACCATGCCGACGCCGGCAAGAGTCATGGTCGTTTCTGGTGATGGTAAAGATGGCATTTTTATTAGAGAGTAGTATATAACGTGTGTGTAGTTGTGTGTGTGAATTTGTGAGCAACACAAAGGTAAAAAAAGATGCGTCGAGATGAGTCACGATGACGTTATTAGATTAGATATTTTCCGAGGCAACCCGGAAGGAGAAAAAAGGAGTCAAAAGACGCTTTTTCCTTCTTTTTCACTTTTTTTTGTTGCATGCAGTCGAAACAACACTCGAACAAAAACATCTAGAGAGAAATGTTGCATTTTTCGAACATTAAGAAGTGATATATTACGCACAGACAGACACGCATCATGTGCGCGCGCGTTGCATAAAAATGACCCCGCGTTCTTCTTCTTCTCACTCCCTTTGCTCGTTCCTTTTCTCCCTCTTCTTTTTCTTCCTCTGCGTCTTCTTTCTTTTTGACCGACTTTTCGGTTTTGGATTGGTCGTTTCGGGAGGAGGAGGAGGAGGAGGAATGAACGAGGAAACTGAAACTATGACGACGACGACGAAGAAGAATCAAAGAAAAGGGGAAGAAGAAGAAGAAGACGGAAGAAAGATGCTCGCATCCTCTCGAGCGTTTCCAGCGCCAGATTTCCTGAACGTCCTTTCCAGACGCGATTTATTCGACGATGTCGGTTGGTCCAACCAAGTGCCGATTAATGCGCTCACGGCATCTGGTCAGGAGGTTTGGCCCATCGGGTACGCGGATGTGTTCGGGAAACAGAAAAAGAAGAACAAAACGGGGAGAGTACGACGACCGGACGTGTTTCTCTCGAGTAAAAACGGCAAATTTGACAAAATAACATTGTACGAGCACGTGGCGTCAGACGACGGGAGAACGTTCGCGCCGTTCTTTTTCCGACGGAACCACGTCACGCATCCGTTTTCCGGATTGAAACCACCGAAAGCGAAGTGCGTTTCGCAAAATAAAGAGACGAAGGAGATATTTGGATTCTTCGTCGTGGAAGGGACTATTTTGGCGAGGAGCCGGTACGACGAGGCGAGCGGCGGGTTCGTCGGGAGGAAAGAGATACACGTGACTGGGATACGAGGGAATTGGAAGGAGATTGAGAACGTGGTGTGCGTGCCCGGGAGGACAGATTTTGTGTATTTATTGGTGAATGATTACAGGAAGGTGAAAGGGAGAGAGTTTGATCGAGAGCGAGCTAGAATCTTGTGGAAGTACGAGGCGCCGAGGTACGATCCCACGGACGGCGGTGGGGCACGCAACGAGGAGACGAATAGTAATAGAGGTAGTGTTAGTAGCAGTGGTAGCAGTAGAGATAGCAGCAGCAGCGATAATGATAATAATAGCGACGCAGATAACAACAACAAAGGAGACATTGAAACTTCAATTTGGAAATTGGAGGTTGGCGAAGCCGAAGACGCAAAGGACAGCGCGCGAGCGAAGAAAGCGAAAATGCCGCCGCCGTCCGCTTCGAGCGATGACGAAATCGATCGGTTACCGATTGTTTCTGCTTTTGGATTAGAAGATGGAAGTATACTTCTCGGCCACTCGGGTGGTGAAATTACGATGTATAGGAAGAATCCGAAAAGTACCAGCGAAGGTAACGAGAATGAGGATGATTTCATCGCGCACGAGCGCGTTTTAACCGCTCCCGGGAACGCGCCGTTGAATGCACATCCTACGCCAAACGCGGTGCCGATGCCGTATCCGTACGCGAGTGACCACGACGATGACAACAATAATAACGATGCAAACGATGGTAGCAAGAAGATGAGGATGACTTCGTCGTCCGTAATGCCGTTCGATCTCCTCGTCGGCGGCGTTGGAAGTTTGTACCATTACAAACGGTACGTCGCTTCTACTCCTTATTCTCGCATCAAAAAATCCGCAGCCTCTGGGTTGAGCACAGAAGCCACGAATACTAAAATGGTTTTCTATCCACCGCGCGTTTGTGGAGAAGAAGATGCGGATACGTTTGTTGCCTCTTTAGGTACTATATCTCTCGTTGATCTCGATAACGACGGTCGTGAAGATATAGTTTCTGGCAGCGCAGAAGGCGTCTTGTACGCGCTTAAAAATGTTGGCACGAATGCGCAACCGTCGTACATGCCTCCGAGCGCGATTGAGACGGAATCTGAAATACTGAGACTCGTTCCAGACGGTAGTAACAAAATATCTTTGCATGGACCGCGTGAGTCTCGATTTGGTTACACCACCGTCGCGACTTTCGATTGGAACCAGGACGGTAAATTTGACATTCTCGTGAATGATTTTTCCGGAGAGATGTCACTCTTGGAAAACGTCGGTAAACCGTCGGCGATGAAATTTGACGCGTTGAAGAAACTCTACCGAGAAATGGAAAGCGGTAAAAGAGAGGTTTTCAAAACAGAATGGCAAGTGAAACCGTTCGTCGGCACGATTGGGAAGAAAATCATCGTCGTCGCGCCGTGTCCAGACACGAGCATTTTGCTCGTTTTTGAAAAAATAGGCGACGCGTTGGTGAAGAAAATTGGCGCGTTGAAAATGAACGACGAAAAGGAAACGCGCATTTCCACGCACACGTTACGCGGTGGGGCGAGAGGACGTCTATCGATTGATATCGTTGATTTCGATGGGGACGATGTTTTGGACGTTTTGATTACGGCGCCGAAACACGCGAGCGTTCCGGATCCAGAGCACGGTTTGCCTCTACACGTCGGGCATTATCAAGCCGCGCTTCTGTTTCTGAAAGGTTCATCCGATATTAAAGGAGATACCGAGAGTGATATAAACACTGTGCGTTTCAACTTTCCGGAGATTGTCGAGTACAAAGGTGAGCCGATGTACGTGGGCAAATTGCAAGGTTCGGTCGTGGCGACGAGCGTCATTGGAACTTCGTTATCGGAAACGTCTAGTTCTCTACCTAATCTGATGGTCGTGTGCGACGCCGGGCGCGTGTATTGGTACGATCGCAAAGACCTGTCGACGCGTTCCATCAAATCGTTCGTTCAGGCGACTTCATCGAAAAAGAGCAATAGCAGTAACGATAAGAAAAAGAATAAGCCGGCGTCCCGAGAACTCGAACGGGGCTGGGCTGTTCAATTTTTATCCGGCACGGCTTCGCCGCAGTGTAAAGCGTTTGACGGCGGACTCGTCGACTTCTCCGCGCTCGCCTTTGATGCCGCGACGTATACCGGTAGTGGTAGTGGTAGTGATGGTTCTTTCCGAGATAGAAATACTGCGACCGCATCTACATTCTCGACGGTTTTACTCTTGCTTATCCTTTTCGCGTGCGTCGTCATCGCCGGCGTCGGCTGGTCGCGATTCTGGTTTTGGGCGCGAGGTCAAGTCGCTGCAAGATTTAACGTCAGTTTAGGAAGAACCGAACGCCGCGAAGTGTAATGATGAAATCATGTGGTTAAAATTGTAATACTGTCGAGCGCTCGCTCTCACCTAAGTAGCTATGATATCTCTTTTACAAATCTACGATGAACTCTCTACTCGCTCACTTTTTCTTGTCTGCGAGACTTTCATCCATCACCACGTACTCTCTCGTCGACGAACCAAACTGCACGCAATCCGACCCTTTCAATCGGTAATACTTCTTCGCCTCGATGACTTTCCCATTCAATTTCGTCTTATTCGTGCTCCCGTTATCGTACAAATACCCAGCCACGTCATCTTTCGTCTCTCCGTACACGTCCGTCTTCCTCTGGTTCCGAAACTGCAACACCGCGTGTTGCTTCGAACAACTCGGATGGTCCGTCGGAATATCCACCGCGTCTCGATCCCGCCCGAAAATATACCTACTCTTGTTAGCTAAACTTATCGGTTTCTCAATCTCTTCGTCCCCTTTGAACGTGTACAACCGTAATCGCAATCCGTAGCGTTCAGGTGCGCACTTGTCCTCTGGTTCGTCGTAATCGATAAACGTCCCTCGTTCGTTCGCGTTCGCTTCTTGCCGTAAAAGAGACGAGAGTTCAAACGTTGGTTTTGCCTTTGGGAGTTCAGGAAGGTTTTCTGTTTCCGGAAACGCGTTCAGGTTGTTCCCGTTCGCGTCGACGCCAAACAACACTTTTGCTCGGGGTTTCTTCCTCTCGTTTGTATCGTCATCATCATCATCACCATCGTCCTCCTTCTCCTTCGCGTCGTCCTTTCCGTCGTTTCCAAAGACCGGCGGCGAATTTGGCGCTTCTTCTCCCCTTCTTCTTCTTCTCCTCCTCTCGTATTCTTCGTCGCTAGAACGACCGCTCAACTCCGCGTCGGAGTCAAAATGGTGTCTCCGCCTCCTTCTGTTGTCCTCGGGAGGTGATGCGCGCGAGGCGCTGCGGCCAGGACGAGAGTCTTCTCCCATTCGATCAGTAGGGGAAAAAAAGTGAAGAGACGGACACTTGTTGTCTCCACTTTCAAGACCCCTCAAACATCCATTCATCGTCTCTGTATCATGTCTCCGTCTCCTTCCTCTGCTGGCGCTGCGAGTACCCAGAACGATGATGATCTAGAATTTGGCGGCGGGAAACCAAAGACGAGAAACACAACAACAATAACAAAAAGACGAAGACTCACATCGCTCAAAGCATCCATTCGCAATTCGCTTTCCAATCAACTGTCCATTTTCACGAGCAAGAAACACTTGCGCTTGAGGAAGCAAGGGGAGTTATTCACACAAATCGTGTTTCTAGTGTACGTGACGAGCTGCGTGATGCTCGTTGGTAAAGAGAACGTGGAGAATATAAGCGCGTGTGGGTATAATTCGGTCGTGCCTTGGTACGTGGGGATTCTGTTTTATGCCTCGGCGACGGCGAGCAACCACTCGTGTTTGTGGTACGTGGTTCGATCGGTGAGAGCGGATGAGAACACGAGACGAGCGACGATGAGGATGGTTTTTGGTATGATTTCTGTCGTGAGTTTGTATTTGACGATGTATTTTCCGAGGTGTTTTTGGCAGTGTCATCAGACGAGCGTCTGGATGTGGGCGATATCGACGAGCGCGTTGATGACGATGAGAGGGGAGGAGACGGAGGATGCGAAGAAAAGTAGCGAGACTAGAACGAAGAGTAGCAAAAACGGTAGCAAAGCAGATGCTCGCGAAGGTGGTGAAAACGAAGGCGACGACGACACCACCATTGCCGAGAACAACATCGGCTTAAAACTATTGGCGCAACATCACGCTCTGACGAAACCGCCGGTAAAAATGTACCTCTATCCTTTCCTGTGGTTCTCCGGTTTCCTCATCTGCGTCGCGTTATACTACGAAAACAACTACTACTTCTTCTTCGGAGAATCCATGGCGAGCATGGCGTACAGCGCGTGGGTCATGTCCAAGCACTTAGGCAGCACCGAAGGAGGAGGAGGAGCAGGAGGAGAAAAGAGCAGCGGTACGAGCGGTAGTAAACTATGGCCGCCGCGAAACTACGGCCTTCGCGAATACCTCTGCGACGCCTCCGTGGGATGTTTCTTATACTACCTCTGCGAGGTTATAAATCGCCCGCGAATGTGCCCGAGAGGTAAAATCTTCGCCGGACCTTCCTTGCTGCCATTTTTCATTTAATTTAGTCTTTCTAGCGTTCACGTTTATTAGTTGATTGATGATGCGCGTAAGAGCGCTTTGCGCGAGAGAGTTTGTGTGGGTGACACGTGGCAAAAACTTTCATCGTATCCTCCAAAACACAAAATCAAATCTTCACATTCGAAACGCGTTTAGTCATCCTCCCTATTGTATTGTAAAATGTTTGCCTCGAAAGCGCAGCACTTGCGCGGTTCTGCCACCATCAAATCCGCAAATTCTCGACGCTCTTTCAAAGTCTCCGCTGTGTCGGTAAACACGGGCATTAAAAAAACCGATCTGAAAGACGGCAAGTTTGTCTTTGAGAGCGACACCAAAGGTCGAATCTTGATCCAAGAGTTCATGGGCGAACTCTACGCCATCAACAACAAGTGCCCGCATTTAGGTTTACCGCTTCAAGGAAAAACGCCGTTGCTTTCTGCCACGTGCACGAAAAACGGCGGCGTCGTGTGTTCCGTTCACGGTTCCGGTGCGTTGTTTTGCATTTCATTTTCCATTCACATCTTACTCATAAAACATCATCTCATCATCGTAATCAAAACGACAGAGTTCGATTTAAAAACGGGCGCCAATGTGGGCGAGTGGTGTCCTAAAGTTCCCACGTTGCCGGTGATTGGGAAACCCATGGCGGGTGAGCCGAAACCAGCCGAGGTGTACCCGGTGTCCGTGGACGAAAACTCCGGCGAGATTGTTTTAGAATTGTAATTTGTTTCGTCCGCACGCTCTCTCGTTTTCCCCCAAAGAACATCAAATCACCACAAAAAACACATCACTCTATCACGGCATACACAACGCAGAAGAGCGCGCGTCCGTCTGCCCGTCTGTCTGAAAAGCGCTCGAGCAGAACGCGTTAAAGTATGAGATCGACGAGCCTGGACGCGCCTTTATATTGGACCGCCCTCGTGGCCTTCTTTTCCTGCTTGGGATTTTTAGTCATGGTGCTTAAAAACAACTCGTCGTCCTCGTCTGTTTCCAGTTCGGATGAGACGATGAGAATGAATGATCAATATCATCTGGGATCCTCCTCCGCGTCTTCACACACGCACCCTTTATCGGACGCATCTCGCCTCGCTCGAGATAAATTCGAACGAGGGCAGTGGCGATTCGAGGACCGGCCGAAACCGTTGTCCAAACCGCAAAGCGAAGAGGTGCGATTTTTAGGGTGGACGTTGTACGAGGAAAGCGGGAGGGACCACGCGAATAGGAAAATGCAACGGAGAGAAGAGATGGATTACGAAAGGAGGAATCGAGTCATCGGGGAGAGAGATGTGGACGTGGTGAGGAGCGAAGAGGATGAGGAGGAAGAGGAAGATGCGTTTGATGGAGATGGAGAGGAGGAAGACAGGCAGCGCGGAGGAGCGGAGACGAGGACGAGGACGAGCGCCGATCATCGAGAAGGAACGGACGAAGAGGAGGAGAATAGCGATTTTGGAGGAGAGAATAGTGGTGGAGAAAAGAAATGCGAAGCACAGACACCGTGCGGGGTGGCGTTCGTGAACAAGCGCGAGTGCGTGGATTTGTGTCGATCGAGTAGATTTGAACCAGAGTATATGCCGAAAGCGACGATGCGAGAGAAAAAAGATGCGTTTTATTTGAAGACGCACTTTGATTTTTTCCAAAGGAAAAGACGGAGTGGGTGCCCGAAGAACGGTTTAGATCACACGTTGGTCATTTATCACGCGCCGGAAAGAGTGTCGGTCGGGAAACACTTGGCGTCTGTGGCGAGCGGATTAGCCAGAGCATCGGCGTTTAATAAGACGTACGTTCCCGGAAGATTGAGCATGCGACAGTGGACGTCGGCGAAGAGGTGCGGATTGAACAGGAACGTGATGTGCTTTTTGAAACCAATCGGGAAATGTTTGTTGGACGCGAGAGATAAGGAAGGAAGACAGATTGGCGCGTCAATGGTTGGAACGAGCATGTTTGGCGCGAGTGGGTTGATTGATTTTAGCGTGTATAGAACGAAAAGAAGAGGAACGTTGATGTACCAAGCGGAAGCGTTGTCGTACGTGTTTGAACCGAACAAACAAGCAGAGGCGGTCATTCGAGCAGCTTTTCGAGACTCGATCCGGAAACAGGCGGAAACGATATTGCAGAGTAGTAACGGAGTTGGGTCGTTCATGGGAAACGGACAACAACAACAAGTCTTATCCGGAGAGGCTTTAGAACGCGACTCGGGACATCCGTTTGGGAAGTGCGTCGCGGTGCACGTTCGCCGATCCGGGTGCGTGAGAGACATCGAGAGTCACGAAGAGCCGAACCGTTTGGAAGGTTTGTGCGTCCCATCGAAAAAATACTTAGAAACCGCGAAAGAGTTCGCGAAAAAGTATAACTTACACTCCATTCTCCTCATCTCGGACGATTTAAATGTGGCTGAAAAATGCGCCTCCAACGCCGAATTGCCGTGCTTTTACACCACCTCCACGAAACGATTGTTACACGACGCCGAAAACGACGTCAACGACAACCTACCGAGTTTCAAAAAACGAAGAAGAAGAAACTTATTGTGGAAAGATTCCGGTAAAGACCGCGCCGTCTCTGCCGCTTTAGCTACGGTCATCGAACTCGAAGCCGCGCGAACCTGCGACGCGTTCGTCGGTCAGTTTTCCTCCGGGTTCAGTCGATTGGCGTACATGTTGATGAGCGCGAGAATGGCCACGCCGGCACCCTATCGCAGCTTAGACGGCGTTCCTTTTAAATTAGAGTAATACTACTAAGAATACTACTACTAAGAATACTACTACTGCTACTACTCATAAATACGCAAAAGTCTCTCAAAACTCTTGTTTCGTCACATTTTCGCACATTTTTTATGTGGAGAAGTCGACTCCTAAATCGCATCTTCGTCCCTATCGCAACAACTACTACTCCTAATACTGTGACTACTCCTACTGCGACTCTTTCCATGATGGCGAACACCGCTGCGCCTTCTTCGTCGTCGTCAAGTCGTTCATTATTATTCTCGTCGAAGGAAGGACGACGACATCACAATTGGAAAAGAGTGTCAGCCGCCACTCGATCGAATGTCTTCAACAACTTTATGATGAAAGACAACAACGGCAGAGCCGCGTCGTCTCTGGCATCCTCCTCCTCTTCTTCTTTGAAAAAGGAAGAAGACGAAGACCAAGCGTTGCTGATGGCGTCTTTCGACGATTTATCCGCGGACGTGCGCGAGGCGTTGGAAAACTTAAACTTGCAGTCGCCGACGGAAATTCAATCCTTGGCTATTCCGTCCATCCGAGACAAGGGCGGAAACGTGTGCATTGCCTCTCACACCGGGTCAGGGAAAACGCTGGCGTATTTGTTACCCATTCTGGACGCGTTGAAAAGAGAAGAGATAGAAGCCGACGGTGATCGATTGGCGAAGAGTCGACGACCGAGAGCGTTAATCGTCTCGCCGACGAGGGAGTTGGCGGAGCAGATATTCGCGGTGACGAAGAGTTTGTCGCACTACGCGAAGGTGTCATCGAGGTTGATTTTGGGTGGGAGACCGTTCGCGTTGCAAAAAGATAATTTGGAAGCGCCGGTGGACGTCGTCGTTGGGACGCCGGGGAGACTCGTGAAACACTGCGAGGAGAAGAGTTTGTTTCTCGGGAGTTGTAAATTTGTCGTTTTGGACGAGGCGGATACGTTGTTCGAGGCTGGGTTCGGGGAAGACGTGGAAAGGTTGCTGAGACCGGTGAAAAATCGAAACAGAGGAGGTGATGACGGAGACGAGAGTAAAAAGAAATCAACCACCATCGTTCTCGTTTCGGCAACTATGCCGGATAGATTGAAGAAATTAATCGACACGTCTTTACCGGACGTGCAATACGTGAAGACGCAATCGTTACACAAATCTGCGCCTGGACTGAAGCATAACTTCGTAAACGTCCCTGGTTCCGAGGATAAGATGAAATTTTTGGAAGATATCGTGGTTCCAATGCACGAGAGAGGGAAACGCGTGATGGTCTTTTGCAACACGGTGTCTAGTTGCGTCGCGGTTGAGAAGACGATGGCGGAAAGAAACGTCAACACGGTTCAATACCACGGCGACATGAGCTCGGAAGAGCGCGTGGAGTCTATGAAAGCGTTCTGCGATGCGGATCCCGAGGACGATAATTTGATTTTAGTGTGCACAGATTTAGCAGCGAGAGGTTTGGATTTTGCCGGCGTTAAAGTCGACAACGTCGTGAACTTTGATTTCCCGTTGAATCCGGTGGATTACATCCATCGCTCGGGAAGAACCGCCCGAGCGGGTGCAAAAGGCATGGTCACAAACTTAATATCAAAAAGAGATAAAGTATTAGCGAACGAAATCGATGTTGCGGTTAGATTAGGGAGACCAATCGACGACGCGACGAGCTCGAAAGCCGTCGCGGAAATTCGAAAGATGAAATTAGTCGACGAACGCAGACGCGCAAAAGGCAAAGAAGTGGACACGAAGAAGAATTTTAAATCGAGCAATCGAGGGAGACGAGGGAGTTCGAGGTACGAAAGAAACGAAAACGCGCAAGAAGGGGGAGGTAGAGGAGGAGGAGGTAGAGGAGGAAGAGGAGGAGGTAGAGGAGGAGGAAGAGGAGGAGGCAAACCTCGAGGGAACGCCAAATTTTCCTCCAGTCGCTAGTCTGTTAGTCGGTTTGTGCATATGTGTTTGTATTAAGAATAAGCATAGTATTAAGAATAGTAATGAGAATGAGAGCCAGCGCAACCCGCCCCGACGTCAAATTGTGGTCATCGTTATAATCATCATCGATATTATTCGGGTATTTGTATCGTTTAATTCCGCGTGTGCGTTGGAATCGGATTCCGCAGCGGTGATTGTTGGTAAAACAATCCGGAAAAAATACAAATGAATAACGCAATCAACCCTTCCATGCTCGCATGTTTATCCCAAATCATGCAATTAATAATCACAGTCCCAATCTTACACATCGTTCCAACCACGGTAAAACTTGTCGCTGAAATCAACCCTCTCAACAAAAACTGCGAGTACGACATCAAAACCCCCGCGACGCACGACGCGCTCAACGCGAAAATCGAAGCCGTCGACCACTCAAAGTCGGTTAAAATCTCGTGCTCTCTCGTCACCACGCCTAACAAAAACACCGGCACTACCGCCAATAAGTTGGTGTAGTAACTTCTCCCCCACGGAGTCAGTTTGACGTTATCCACCGCAAACTTAATGTACACCTGATCAAACGCGAACACGACGAACCACGCCATCACCCACGTGTACGCCTTCACTTCAAAGTTCGAATCCGTAAACACGTACGCGATCGCGCCCATCAATATCGCCATCAGCGATAACCAACTTCGCATATTCGGTAACTGTCTCCCTAAAAAAACGTAATCCAAGAACGCGATCAAAATCGGCGTCGACGATCGAAACACGATGAACGTCTCCACGTTCGCGTATTGCAGCGTTTTCACGTTGGTATACAACGCCCCTAAAAACGCAATCGCGACTAACATGAACGGTTTCACTTTCTCCGCGATCAACGGGTCCGATTCCACCAACCCACCTTCGTGCATTAACTTAATCGCCACCGCGGAGGTGAGCAACTGGCAGAACAAAACCACCGACGGTGCCGGTAAAAACGTCACCGCGAGTTTGTTTATGATGAGCATCATGGATGAACACGAGGCGTAGGCTATTATCCCGAACACAATCTTCGCGTATAACGCCGCCGCTTCTTTCTTCTCCAACTCGGAGGAAGAATTAGAAGACTCTTTCATGTTGTCTTGCTGATTTCCCGCGTGATTTTTCATCTCCATCGTGGTGGTAGAGGTGTGTTCTCGTCGTCTCGTTTATTATTATTATTATTGTGAGGCAGGCCGAGTGATAACAACGAGTGAGGAAGAGTTGTCTGTGCGACCCCACAGAGAGCGTTTCAAATGCTCTCAATCGAGTCGAAACTGTGCTTTTTCAAACTTTTAGAAAGTTTTTTAAAATCTTGTCCACGTCGTAATTTTACTCGCTCTTAAATTAATTGCTCTTTGTGTTGGTCTGTTCAAGAGACAAAACGTTTATCTTCACTAGTATTCTCGCGAGACGTGCACACGACGACGCGTTCAAAGAGTGCTGCACTTATACTACCGCGCAACACGGGAGAAGAAGAAGATAAAGCGCGCGATATCCCATCGTCGAGAGGAAATTTACAACAATGCGCAGAGAAGAAGTTCCGCGGATACAGTTTTAAAAGAGACATTCATATCCAATTGGGTATAACGACGACCGTTATCTG